>Ga0056114_1001090_pt1 | contig 11578 bp, 6 predicted proteins | sample WorMetHERISLAND1_FD_77005 | JGI IMG/M metagenome (GOLD analysis project Ga0056114, IMG submission 77005) | Marine gutless worms symbiont microbial communities from Max Planck institute for Marine Microbiology, Germany - Olavius loisae HERON... ...
CTATAAACACCGGATTTCCTACTTGACTGGAACTTGTTATAACTTCGAAATGGAGGAATTTCTTTCATCGTTTTTGCGTCGCGCGGGTATGCCAGCATCAGCTGGACTTTCTTGTTTAATTTGTTTTCTGTCCTGTATTTTCCAGTGTGTACCAACGTGAATGGCACTGTGTAGCCTAACTGTGCTGATGTGCCATTAAGAAACTACTCACTCACTCAGTTACTCACTGTTGATGTTGTTTATATAATCTATACAATTACTTGTTCAAAAAGTGTTCGGTGCTTTGCTGCAACATTAGTGGCGTGCTGCAAATTTCACTCAATGTTTGCTGTTGACAGAATCTGCCGGCGATGGACAGTAGCGGTCTTAGTGATCCATATGTCAAACTGCATCTGCTTCCTGGTGCTAATAAGGTTAGCTCATTTGACAGTATATGGCATTTTGTTATGCAGTAAAAATTATCAGAGTTGGTGGAAATTTGATGAAGACGTGACAGAAAATAATTTTGCTTAGTTTTTTTCGGGACACCGTGTAGTCGTGCTGGGTGACAAAATAGTGCATTCCTTCGTTTAGTGAAGATATCCTGGATGTGAGGTTCGTTTTTGCCGCGACTTTAGTGTTTCTGACTGAATCATGCCAGCCTGTTCCAAGAATCATACGCCTGCAGCACATTTGAAAAGATTCGAGCTTCTGTAAATCTTCCTGCAAGTGCTTCCAAGCTGCACGGCATGTGTATTACTGGCATGTCACGAACTTTTTTCTTCATTATGGCTGTTGCTCAGTACGGTGTGTATGTGCAATTTGTAGGCTACGAAACTTCGCACCAAGACAATGTACAAAACACTGAATCCTGAATGGAATGAAAAATTGACGTATCACGGCATAACAGAGGCTGACACTGGCAACAAGACCCTGCGACTGACTATACTTGATCAGAACACTTTTCAGTTTCAGTTCATTGGTGAGGCAAGAGTTGCGCTGAAAGGCCTTATGTCTGGCATTCGTCGTGACTTTAATATCTATCTCACTGGCCTTGTGGTATGCATTTCTGCTTATTCCATTTCTTTACTTTGTGCATTTTATTATTTTCCGACATTAATAACGAGTTAACTAACAAAACAGTAACAAAACAGATCGTGTAGACAGTGGATGCATAACCTTGCCACGTAATGTTTACATTAAATTTTATTCTTTTTGTTAATTTTTTTTTCTGTATTATATACTGTAGAAAGTGATAGTGTGGTGTGTGAATACTGAATAGAGGACCTCTATTAGAGGTAACTGTGTTGTATTAGATGTTCAGTCATTTATTTCTGTTAATGTTGCTGTTATTATTAAACAACTTTGTTGTTATATGTCTGTCTGTCTGTCTGTCTGTCTGTGTACATGATAACACAAAACGTTCCAGTTGGATTTTGATGAAATTTGGTAAATTTTGTTCCTCTCCAGAAATAATCTGGCACCCTCAGCCCCTGGGAAGGGTTCAACCACAGGGACAGAATTTTTAGTCCGCACAGCAACAGTAGACATTTGGTGACAACTGGCCTGGTGAATGGCTGTTCAGATGTCTGGTTTTTGTTGGTGATACTGATCGGTGGATTGTGTTTAAAGGTGGAAAAGGAAGATGATGTGATGAATTCTGATCGTGGTCGCATCTTGGTGAGTCTGCTTTTCAACGCGTGCACACATCAGCTGACAGTCGGCATCAAACGCTGCGCTGGACTTGCAGCCATGGACTCCAATGGTCTTTCTGATCCGTACGTCAAGATGTAAGTTGTGTGCATGTGTATTAATATTCTCTGTGTAAATATTCTGTGACAAAGTACATGATACGTTCGTCAGCATTGGCAGGTACAGGGACAAATGTCATTTGGGAAGGGTAGTAACCACCACACAAGGCATTGAATGACGTATAAAAAACTCGCACTTTATGTACCACTGGTACTGCTGGACAGAGAATGATTGACTGGTTATCAACAAGTGCTTGTGGACGATTCTGGACAGATGTTTGCCAGAAGCTGTGAGCTGTGTGCTATGTGTGGTGAAAAACGATGAAGAGCCAGTACCAGTCTAGCTGAAAAGGAGGAAATGGTGAAAATCTGAAGAAGTAATGGCAGCATTGCATAGCATGATGCTTTACAGGTGGGCACCACACCACAAGGCCACAGAAGTACAGGGCGTCCAAAAACATGCGAAGAAGAGATCTGGAGAAGGACATATGATGGTTTTAAATGCAGCTGGAGGAAGATGCAGAGGCGTGTGTAGGGTTTAGTATTTGGGGGGGGGGGTTATAACCCACGGTTGAGACGCATTTTGACATAGGCATATGCGTAATTTTTTAGGCAATTCTTTGCCCCTTGTCAGCAAGAACTGAGATATTTTCAGATCGCAGTGGTGGCTTCTGATATAACGAATACGATTGTGAAGCAGGACAATCTGAGATTACCAATCAGTGGAGTCCATGTGCAGTGTGCACCCCTCTTGGATCCACACCTTTGATGTGCAGCTTGTGCTCCTCCTCAGTAAAAGTCTGGAAGCTTTGCCGTCAGAATATTTTCGTTGTCTTAGATGCAATTTAGCACACATTTTAACGATATGTCAGTGTTAAGTCTTAAGAGTAAGACAAACAGCAGCAGTATGCGGTTTAATCGAACAGTAATGTTCTTATAGCACCGTACGTATTGATTATGGTACCAGATTAGTGATAATGAAGTGTTAGCTTTACCAGGCCTACAGATTCTCAGCCACAGACTTGCAGAGCATTTCCATCACGTAGCAGGGCTCCTGGGATGGTTAGAGCTTACAGATTTTGCATGTGGTACTCGGTGGGTTTGGGGGGCTAAACTGAGGGTTTGGGGGGCTTTGCCCCCAAGCCCACCCTGCACACGCCACTGGGAAGATGGTGGTGGCAGCTCAAAACAGAACCAGAAAGGTAGACGTGATGTGTGATCTGTGTTCCACTGGGAGTAACAAGACAAACAAACGAAATATATTTACTTCCTACTTTGACAACCAACAACTCAGGATGATAACGGGCAGATTGCTCATAGTAGTAGCCAAGGATGATTGTAACATAATGTTCAGTTAATAGTAATAGTTGTACAAATCTAATATTTTGTGTCGTTGCAGTTACTTAAAACCAGATAAACAAAAGAAGTCAAAATTCAAGACGAAGGTGAAGCAGAAGACATTGAATCCCGAGTTTAATGAGGTAAAAATCTTATACAAACTATACTCAAGCATGTGCAGAGTTATTAGTCGTCGTTTTTTTACTTGTTTACTAATTGAGCATTGGGAATGCATATGTCACCTGCTGTGACAACAGTAATGTTAAGGCCAGAGAGCAGATGTCTTGCAAGACGTAGTAGTCATGGTGTTGGCCTTGTGAAGATAAGGTTGCTTTCTTGTTGTTCGTGTTTTATTATCAACTCTTAGCTGTGTTTTTAACATACATCAGTTTGTGTCTTGATTCGCCTGTAAGTTTTGGCACTGAACACAACCAAGCTGATATGATTTGCTGCTTGATGTATATCCAGTAAGCAGCCAGCCAGTCATCGTTAATCCACGTCGGCTGTTCAGCCTGTAACACAGAATTCTGTTGTCAAACTGTAGGAATTTAATTACTCAATAAAGCAGGCAGAGTTGGCAAAAAAGACGTTGGAAATTACAGTATGGGATCGAGATATTGGGCGTTCAAGTGACTATATCGGTATGTTTATCTTATCTTGCTATCAGTTGAATCATTAATTCACCTGTACTGTATTTCAATGAAAGTGAAAGGATACCAGTTTAATTAATTAATTTATTTGTTTATTTAATATGGCTGGAATGCTATTTTGCTGTATTCAGTATTCTACTGCTGTGATTTTTAACCCTAATGTTAAAATGCCCCGCGAGGGCCGTGATGCCCCGTGTGGGCTCGGGAGCATTGTACATACAATAAGCCCATCTCGTTTCCTGGCTGAGTGTCATAAGAGGCGACTGAACCAGGGTAGTTTTGTTTTACTGTATTTTGTGTTGTTTCCTTTTTGAGTTGTATTAAGTTTGTTTATTTTCCTGTACTGTTTTGTTTGTCAGTATCAGTCAAGTGATTGGCTGTGAAGACTGCCTCTGAAATGACCTCAATTGTGTCGGGTGGGGCGTTAAACTCCACTCCAACGCAAACATTCTTCTAGTGTACTGAAATTATTGGAATATAGTACAAGAAGTCTTGTATAAGTTTATTCATTTAGTGTTTTTTTTAACTAAATAACGCTATTCACAGTTCTGTAGGTTAATAAAGATTACTTATTGACTTTCTTACATGTATTCCATGGGATAATGTGATGTGCATTACGTAGGTGGCATACAGCTGGGAATCAGCTCAAAGGGTGAATGTCTGAAGCATTGGTTTCAAACAATTAAAGATGTCAACCGAGTTCATGAACAGTGGCATGTACTGTCACCAGAGCAGTTCAGTTCTGAATGATGAGTCTCACTTTCTCACCGATCAACACAGCGTTGCCTAATTTACAGCTGATGGTTCAACAGCTTGCAGTCATTGATACTTGACCAGTACTTCCTCAAGTCCAGTTTTGGTTAACTTGATACATTTGACGTCATCATCACGCATTGTTTGTAAACGGTCGATTATTTCACACCTTATCTTACCACCTGATGTTGAGGTCAATTAACTGAACAATATGCTAATCTTATATTACCTTCTCATTAATGGTGCTGAGGTCATTCAAGTATTGGCCCAATGCGTAATCTATTTAGTCAATAAAATGTTTTTGTTTCACTAATTAAAACAAAAATTCCCCATTATTTGCAAATAATGTGGGTACAAGTTTACAAGTGTTCAGGGTTTGAAACCCTTTGACAATCCCCATTGCTATTCTAAATTCTGGCCCCCAGAAGGGCTGACATAGCCTCCAGGAGCTCATAGACTCGCAGAGCTATATCAGCCCGAGCAGGCTGATATAGCCCCATGGGAGCTATATCAGCCTGCTCGGGCTGATATAGCTCTGTGAGTCTGATATAGTTCTATGGGGCTGATATAGGTTTATGGGGGCTATGTTATCCCCATTACATAGCCCCCTTCCTTGCTTGCAGTTGTGTCTTTTATCTTTAAAAAAGAACTAAAAATGGCGTTTCCAGTCTTTACACTGGTGTGGAGAGAGATACATACATGCAGCAGCTATATCAGCAGCTATATCATATAGCCCAGGCCGGCTGATATAGCCCCTGGGCTGATATAGCTGTATGAGTCTGATATAGTTCTATGGGGCAGCTGATATGGGGGCTATATCAGCCCCAATACATACTGCCCCTTCCTTGATTGCAGTTGCGTTTGTTATCTTTAAAAAGAACTAAAAAATGTCATTTCCAGTCTTTACACCGGTGTGGAGGAGATACATACATGCAGCAACGCAGACATCCCCACATGGCAGACCCCTGGTTTTAAGTAATTCATTCATGCTGTACAGTTGTTTAGTATTATTATTTTGGATGACATGTAACACTCTTTATTGACAGTTCACAGCGAGTGGCCTTGCTGGTTGACATTGTAAACCTCTACACATCGTTCACATTTCATGTGTTCAGACAGGTTTTGCCATGACAACGGTTGTGGCCTGAGTGCAAGTCAGATGCGATGCTTGTTAAATATCGTCTTATACAAATACGTTGCTTTCGTACTGTGACAGTGTAAATTTTATTGTATTTATATGTGTTACTGGAGATAGTCGCACGAAAGGAGTTTGTGCCACTTATATGTTACCGACTGGTTTTTGTGTTAGTGTTTGACTGATGATTGTTGGAAGTGAAGTGAATGGTCAAGGTTATGTTATGTGATTAGTCTGATGTATAAGTTATACATTGTCAGACCATGTACATTTGTTGGCTTGGTTTATGGATTCGTGTTCTGGAGAGAAGAGATAATAGACTTTTGTGAATCAGCTGTTGGACAGCTTGTACTGTTTGTATCTCTATGGTGAAACCCACCTACACATGTGCTAACATGTGACTTTACCTGACAAAGCCAGTATACAGACTTATTGTAATCTTTGTTTCAGAAAACATAATCGTTCACTTATTGTCAAATCTGTTCTGACTATTAGTGACTTTTACACACACATGCTACATAAAGACATCCAATGACTTTTCTACGACCCTCGTACCACCCTGCTTGTACTTAAGGTTTTATTTAATCAGCTGTTGGTTTTTTTGTAAACAAATAAATGAATGAAATGAATGTTGGCTTGGATAGTTGGTTAAGTGCTAAATTATTGTCAGTTTCTAGTAGATGGTCACCCATCTGCCTAGTAACTGAGCTCGATGTAGAGTAACTTTGCTGATGTGTTCATTGCTACTGTTGCTGTCTCGTGTATGTGAAGCTGCGTGTTATACAGTGATGTGGACAGACTTCACTGATGGCCTTACATCGGTTGAGTTCGTGTTTCGATTAGAAAAAGAGATTAACACTTTTTTTCTAAGAATAAATACCAAGTTAATCGTCAACATGAACTGGTGATATAGTCGGTGTTAAGTTTAGTGTTAAGTTCCAACATTTCCGATTATCTAATAGATAAGAAAAAAGATAACACAAAATGCCAGATAACACCAAAGTTAATCTGAACATTTCCAATTAACTCCAACCAGCTTCCGTACTTAATCTCTGGGAATAAAGGATTTCCTAACCAGTTTTTCAGTTCATTTTTTTAATTCTCACTTGGTTCTTGGTGATGTTCAGATTAAGAAATAGGGATTACAAAAAGTGTTAATCTCTTTTTCTAATTGAACCATGAACTCAACCATTGCTTTATTTTTCGTTTCCTGCTTGACTTTGTGCCATGGTAGTATTGATGTACCACCGCTTAACACAGCATCTCTCACTGTTCACAGCACTATGCTTCGTCTGAAAACTCAACTTTTCTCGGCTACAAGTGCTGCCACTGGTATCTTCAGTTTAGTTGCACAGCTGACTGTGTACGCCTTACGGATGTTTTTATTATTATTGTTATACCCCAGAAGCCGTGATCCTGAAGGATGTTTTAAAAATGTTAAAAATATAATGAGATCATCAGTCCATGCAGTTGGAACCTGGCAGATTGTTGTAGCAGTACAGAGTTGAAACAGCACCAAGGCTGAGCATCTCTGAAACAGACAAGAAGCCAAGCTGTCGCTAGGCTAGCTGACCGTACTGCCTCACAGCACCTTTGGGGGTCACATGACGTCATCGGTCACGTGAACATTTGAAAGCCCATATTATGACATTTCCTATTGGTGGTCCTTTGGAACGGAGTCTCTAAATCCAGCCATTTTCTAGATATTGCGCTCTAAGCGTATTGGGGTCACGACTGTGACTTTTCAAGGTCGCTGTGACCTTTCAAGGTCACATGACGTCATCGGTCACGTGACCATTGATAGCCCATATGCCATTTCCTATTGGTGGACCTTTGGAATCAAGCCTCTTTCTCTAACGGTTTCCGAGATATTCAACGTCAAATGTAACGCAGTGGTTGACATGACCTTGATACAACCTCTAAACAAAGGTCAAGGTCATTCATTTCGGTACCAATTGATTTCTCATATACGACTTCCTACAGGCTGTCAATAGTAACTTTTGCTGTAGGACGCACCGTTTCGACACAATACATAACGTCACAGACGACAGACAGCCTACAGACGGACGCAACACTGTAGCATAAGTGTGACCGTTAGTACGGTCGGCTAAAAACTGGCCTAGCCGCTACCTTAAGAACAGTAATAGTAATATTATTAATAATAAGCCAAGCTTACCACCATACGCCATGAAGGGATAAATAAGAACAATCGGCCTGCTTGTTAATTAGTTTAACGTATAGTTTTAATATGATGTTTAATGAACTGTTTTGTCTCATCAGACACTGCAGAGTGTGAACTGATTTCACAAGGTCTGTGTTGATGTATTGAGCGACCTTCCAACCACAATTCAACTTGCCTTGGGAGACCATTGTGTCTCTGAAATAAACTCTTCGTAACTCTGTCATTCACTCAACTTTGTTATTGTTGTGTTTTGTTTATTTGTTGCACTGTTGTACTTGCTTTTATTTATTTACAGTTTGTGGCTACTGGTGTATACATTTTGCCAAGTGCACGTTTACTTTGCCAAGAATAGCTTTTATATTAAATCGGGCAGTAATAATTTAAACAGTTGCTAAAATGGTTGCCACACTGGTAGCAGTGAGTCAGTGATTTTTTCGAATGTTTTGGTAATAGTTCAAACTATTAGCGTAAAAATTGATTTTGTTATTGTAGTATGTTTTTTTTTCTGATAATAATTTGTTAAGTAGAGGACTTGGAATGTGGGCCAATATCACTGTTTGTAACATTGCTGTTGTAAAAATTGGCACTGCATGTTTTGACGTCTGTTTTTGCTTGCTGCATTTAATCAGAATATAATATTCACCCTAAATGAATAATTTTTTTGTACATGCTATTGGCTTTGCTGATAAACTTGAACTATTTCAGGCATGATATAAAAACCTTAACCATCCATCCATCCTCCTATACCTAGAGACTTAGCCATTTCTGTTGTTGTTTAGTTGTTACATGTATTTTTGAGTCATTAGTGCCAAGAATATTTTTGTTACAGATGTATGTCCGGTAATGAATGTTATATTTTTCTGCAGCTGTAAAGAGCAGCTTATTTTGTTTATGTACTTAACAGGCTGTTTTGGCCATTTTGTTTCATATATTATGAACGTTACGTTTTTGCTTGAGTCTTAGATGCAGCTGATGTTATGTTTGTTGTGTAGATGTGTGTAGTCTGCTTATAATATTATGATTGTTTAATAGATGTTATTATTCAGACAATGATTGTATGGTGTATTACTGTGGACTTCTAAAAAGCAGTTTCGTAGTTCGCTGTAATATCAGTTTTACTTCAGATGTTAAGTGTATGATGCATGTTTATCTTTGCACTTAACTTATTATACATATTTTATAATATCATACCTTATGTGTAAGTTAAATGTAATGGTAAACCTTATAGGTTACACTATAACCCACTGATGTTGAAATTGATGATGTACACCAAACTCACTGCCTAACTGTTGACATGGCATTGCAGTTGTGGTTACAAGTGATATAGCACTGGTCATTTTACCGTTTCTTATTGTGTGCAATATACTATGTACTGAATAATGAAAAGTTTAGTTAGAGAAGTAAGAATTCTTGCAAGTGCAATTAACTTAGCAAAGCAGTTTTTTGCTCACTTAACACTGATGATGTGCTATTATTTGAATTAGCATTTAGAACTTATTAATTTGTGATGTTTCATTTTACTGTATTAGCATTTTAGCATTTCCTTACACAAGGAACCCGTTATTTTGTGCAGTTGTCGAAAATGTAAGATAAAATTAAGATAACTTTGAAATGACTGGTAGAACTATTAGACAGTTGTAGTAGTAGAAGGTGTAAGCTGTTCTTAAACGACAAAGATCCACCAGTATGTATTGTATTCCTTGCAGTTCTTTATTAACTGTAGAACATACATGTAGACCTATTATATACTGTTCAGTTGTGTAGATTTTGATATCATTCGCCAAATTTGCTACACAGCTTCTAATCTCAAAGATCTCTTTCATAATATTCATCCTAAACAAATAATTTCTTTTATACACGCCATGTGACCTTGCTGATAAACTTTGACTATTTCAGGCATGATGTACAGTATGAGCCGTAAAAACCCTATCCATCCATCCATCCATCCATCCAACCACCTCAGAATGACCTATAGTATGTCGAGTCTGACGTTAAATCTTACTCTTGGAGTCTTGGTGTGAGATGACGGAGGCACATACAAGAATCGTAAAGAGTCTACATGTACAGTGTGAGTCACAAAAATCCCCCACTGCGGCCTGCGACGTTCTGACATTTTTTGACAATTGGCCATTGGCCTTACTAACAAACTTTAAACTTCCTCAGGCATGATATAGCCGCTACTTGCGTGCTTAAAATGCCGTTAAACCCTAACCATCCATCCATCCATCCATCCTATAAAAAACAGTCTGCTTTATGTGTAATTAATTACGATTCGTACATTTCAGACAACGAATAACGAAATGAAACAACGACATTTTTTGCGCCACCCTGTGTTATTGCTTTTAATGCACACTGCTGTAAGGTCATTTCGTTTCACTTTTTAATGCTGTTAGTTTTCCTAGTGCATGCGATGTGAAATTTTTACCAGCAGATATTTCGAGTATTATTTACAAAAAGCCGTATAGATAACTAATTGTGTTAGTGTTATGTCCACTTTATCCCAGTCTTTACTGGAAGTATATACTGAAGAATGTGGTAGATTTGTATGTCGTCATCAGTCACGTATAGGCTACAGACAGTGAAAACGAACATCATCATCATCATCATATTCGTTTATTTTAGGTTGAATCACGCAACCGAACAGAATATTTCACCCTAACAAGCAGTTTTATTAGCCGACCGTACTAACGGTCGCGCATATACTACAGTGTTGCGTCTGTCGTCGTCGTCGTCTGTCTGACGTTGTGTATTGTGGCTAAACGGTGCGTCCTAGAGCAAAAGTTACTATTGACAGCCTATAGGAAGTCGTATTAGAAATCGATTGGTACCAAAATGAATAACCTTGACCTTTGTTTAAATATCCTATCAAGGTCATGTCAGCCATTGCGTTACATTCGACGTTGAATATCTCGGTAACCGTTAGAGATAGAGGCTTGGTTTCAAAGGACCAACAATAGGAAATGCATATGGGCTATCAAATAATCCCGTGACCGATGACGTCAAGTGATCTTGAAAAGTCAAACTCGTGACTCCAGTACGCAATATCTCGAAAACGGCTGGAGATAGAGATTCCTTTCGAAAGGACTACCAATAAGAAATGGCATATGGGCTATCAAATGGTCACGTGACCGATGACGTCACATGACCCCAAAGCTGTGAGGCAGTACGGTCGGCTATCCTAGCGACAGCTTGGCTTCTTGTTTCGGCCAATTCAGCATCGATCTGTAGGCCTGCCAGAACTGTTCGCGTTTCACCCAACAGTGTGTTCTGTGTTCCATGCAGCGGTAACATCGAGGGAGTCCGATGAAAGAGCAGTACTGGCAGAGGCTCAGTCAGAGCGCTTTGTCTGACAACACTCTTGCTCAAACCATAGATCAGATGGACGTTGCCGAATATAGTGACGTACTAGATCGCATATACAGATCGATAATGTGTAATTTCTCTGTGATTTCATTTCACTATCTATCGTATATGCACCACCAGGAGGCCGCATTAGGTAAGTAAGTAACTAAGTCAGTCAGTATAAGTGAGAGTGCTTTTAAGCAGTGCTGTTCAGTAACGAAGTAAAAGTAACGCGTTACTTTACTTAAGTAATTTTCTGTTACTTTTTGCATGTAACAAAGTAAAAAATAGTTAAAACTTCTGCTAAAATAGCGTGTAGACACTGTGCATACTAAACGAGAGTACTTTTACTTTTTACTTTGAAAGTAATTTTTACAGGCCGTTACTTTTTACTTTTACTTAAGTAAAATTTTTCTGCGCTACTTTTACTTTTACTTAAGTAAAAAAA
>Ga0056114_1001091_pt1 | contig 11578 bp, 5 predicted proteins | sample WorMetHERISLAND1_FD_77005 | JGI IMG/M metagenome (GOLD analysis project Ga0056114, IMG submission 77005) | Marine gutless worms symbiont microbial communities from Max Planck institute for Marine Microbiology, Germany - Olavius loisae HERON... ...
CTATAATTCGGCCCGTAGGGGGTGCTGGCCCCTCAAATTTTTACATACCTTACAACCCCCTAAAATGTATTTCAAGTGGACGTGGGGGGCACCGGGCGGCCTCATGCTGGGCTTTGCCCCATATATCTAGTTCATTTCTGACATGCACCACTAGAAGTGCGCAGCACCAAACGTAGACATCAATCTCCAGAGTGTTGTGTTTTTACAAGGTAGGGTAGTTACAGAATAAAGGTGAGGCGGCAGGGGTAATTTTACTTTTACGCATCATATATTTCTTGTAACAGTGAAAAAATGGTAAAATTGGTGTACATCTACCAAAGTTATTGCAAAATTAAAAGAGGGGGATCACTTTTTGGACCACCCTGTATACACAGTGCACTGTAACAACATGCAGGTTACTACTCGGAGCATTAAATTATCCAGATATTTTGGTTCGAAGTTTTCATGGTCCTTTATTTCAACAATTTCAGTTGTGAAGGTATGCAATGACAATCCCGCTAAGAAGTCCACCACAACATTACCCAAAGTGGCGGCTAACAAGCAGTAAATAAATGGGCAGAAAATGTCCTGAAAATGTTTTGGCAGTTGACGAACGTACGTACGTACGCAAGGTTACGAATACACAGCTGAACAGGTGAACAGCACAGTTCAACGTACACAACCAGAGTCAATCATCCTGTCACAGGTGTGTACATAAGTACATACGTTGCATCATGACACTGCTGACGTACAGATAGAACGTATGTTACATACGTTACTTACTTAAATACTTACTGCACGCTGTTGCAATCGGCATTGTGTCCTTTCCAACAATAATACAGTACAACAAAACCTCTATGTAGTGTTTTGCCTGTTGTCAGCTAACAGTTTATTTATTTGTTTACCGTACTTCACTTCTAAGTATTTATTTTGCTAACTCAGAATTCTGATCAAATAATCATCATAAACTAGTTTATTCACATTTGTAATAATTTCATTTTACTTCATTTCTTGCATTAAGTGGCCAGAAATAATTAAGTATTCTCATAATAACATAGCGGATGGTATACTTGCTATAGCGATGCTTACATGAGAAGACTCGTGAACAGCAGTGCTTTACAATCTTGGAAGTGGCAGCTGATTGGCATGGGCCAGTGATACTGTGGTGTGGTATGCAGCCATCCATTGCCACCGATAGCAGACAAGGACCCGCGGCACAGCACGACGGACATACCACCGCCCTAATCAGCTGCACTAGGCTTTCACCCCGTAGCCCGGAGGCTACTACTCATTAACTGACCCCGCAGGGATGGCACGCTGAGTTGGTGTTGGTACACAGCAGACACGGGCGGGATTCGAGCCCGCAACCTCGCGATCGCAAGTCCGGCACCGTACCACTTGGCCACCATGCAGCTGTTATGAGAGCAACCCTAAACTGGCTTCTGTGCTTACATCAAAGATAGAATAATTACCTTGATTCTCCCTTCAAGGTCAACCAATCCTGTAGATCTTTGCACTAATCGAATTATCGTATACGAGTTTCTATTGGTGATCAATATGGTGATCGTACCTTGCACTGTTTCTGAGATATGATAAGTTACAGGCAATATGACATGGTATTTACCTACTCCACCTCAGTTCGTTCCAAATTTGACAAAGTTAGCCTTCAAATTTTCAGATAATCCTTGTATCCCCTAGTAGGGGAAGGATTACACTATTAATTCGTGAAATTACTTTCTGACTAACTCAAAGTATGTGATCACAATCCACCAACGTTACAGAATGACGGACAGACGACTTCCATGGCAATATAGCAATCTGCGTAACATCACGCGGTAAAAATCAGAAAAAGAATTTTGAAATACGATAAAAATTACAGTGGATGTAATAGCAAACTTAACTATGTAATCAAAAGCTCGTGAGATAACAATTACCCGACATCCATCAGTGCAGTCACAGCCAGTGAGGAATTCCTCGTCCAGATTCAGAATGATGCCAGGAGCTGGAATGCGCTGGTTTGAATACTCAACGAAGTCTGGATAATCTCGATGAAGTGCATTTACACACGGCACCGCCACGTTCTCCCGTGAGTATGATAAGTCCTTGATGAAACAGAATGTCTGCAACACCACGCAATATCGTAGTTTTTGGAATATAAACTGGAACTTTTTCCACGAGCTGTCAGACTGCTGGTAAAAGCAACATGCCAGTATTTCGTTTACTCAGCTTGTAATTTTCTAGGTTTTCACCTCATGGCGACAACATGCTTGACACAACGCTGGTATGCTTTGCTGTGCCAAATTTACCGATCATCATCATCATCATCATCATTGAGATTTTTAAAGTGGCCTGAATAACAAAGTTATTGCTAGGTCCACGACAGAATGTAAACTTGCACTGTCAGATAATTAAGTCAGGATAGCAGCACCGGAAGAGAAAAGTCTTAAGACGCTGCCGGGAAAATTGTGACTGGTGGTGCTGAGGTGTAATGTGCTCCAGAGATTGGCGGCGGAGACTGGAAAGGTCCACCTGTTGACAGTAGCGAGGTCGCAAGATGCAATATCAGTGGGTCAGAGGATTGATTGGAGTCTCAATTGAAATGCCACATTAGCGACTCAGGTGAAGTAGGACGACAGATACACTGCAGCAACGCCATTCACTGGTGAGTAGCAAGTTTGAAGAGGACGCACTCTGGAATACAAAGCAATTGAAGACTGTCGAGCGCATTCGTTATGTGTTCAGAATGGCAAAGGCCAAAAATCAGTCGTGCTGCAGTGTTTCGAGTGGACTGAAGACGCTGGATCAAGTTGGCAGGTAGCCCAACCAGCACAGAGTTGCAGTAGTCAAGATGGCTGAAGGCCAAAGCGACAACCAGTGACTGGAAGACAGCGGTCAGTACCTGTCACCAGATACTGTGCAGCTGTTGTTATGTTATGCACGAACAGTCGGACCTGCTGCAGGTAAACGATGTTGGCGGCAACTAGTCGTACACGAAGAATTCAATCTTGTCACTGTTGAGTTGCAGACAACTGGAATGCATCCAGTCAGCAACAGTGTGGAGACACTCAGTGACGTTTGACAAGAATGCGTCAACGTGAGCTGGCAAACAGGCGTCATGTGTTTTAGAGGTGCGGCGACAAGCCAAATTTAAGCACCAGGTCGGCGGTGTACAAGATGAATAAACTGGGCCCCGCACCGCAGAACACGACAGAGCAAGTGAACGACCAAAGAACATGTGGTGCCACGACAGACATACTGTGCACAGCCGTGCACGTATGACTGAAACCATTTCAAAGCAAAGCTGTCAATATCAAAGCTAGCCTGCAGTCATTTGATAACAATATTGTGTCAATCAGTGCAGGAGTATTCAACTTTGGCCCCAAAACGTAAAAATTGCAAATGTCTACAAAATTTTCACCCAGTATCGCTCACCCGATCGTGATGAAATATTCACAGTTTATGCAAGTCCATAGGCTACTTCTAAACAATTAATTTCATTACTTTCGTACAGCAGTTGGCTCGGTGGCACTACTGGTAGCGCGTCGGACCAACGATCGGAAGGTTGCGGGTTCGAGGCCCACTAAAGTAGTGTGTATCAAGTGTTGACAGGTAACCGCATAGGGGTGAACTGCCCGCTGTGGCCGGCCGCCACTCCTTCTTCCGAGTTGTAGAAAGTTAGTTTAGACTGTCAGCGTTGATGGACTCGGATCTGGCATGGGTAAATGGTAAGAGCGGTACACAAAGCTGACGCTATGCTGACGCTTTCCAGCGCTCTATAATATCGGAAGCCATTTACCATTTTTTAGTAGATAACCGAGCCATATGCAAAACTTCAGTGGGGCATATCTCCCATATTGTTCAGAGGAAAACAGCAGCTAAATTGCTGTTGAGATCAGAATGATCTTCTTCTATCAGCAGTCAGCACTCTAAGTTTGACTCCATCAAAAGTCACATGACAGAAAAGTTAAAGTGCAAAGTATTTTGTTTGTTTTCACAAGATGAGCAGAAACAGACAGAGCAGACAGTCAACAGTGTCAGTGTTTGATACAGGAAACATTTCTAGAATTTTTACTGTTTGTGGCATTCAGCTTCACGCTATATATGTATAGTCCTGTGTGCAAGAGAGACACACAGAGAGACAAGGCACAGTCAACTGTCACCTGTTTAGACATAAATTCGACGTCAATGCGAAGGTCTGTGTCGAAGCAGAACAAATCAATGGTAAGTTTTGAGTCGGTGACGACGAGATAACGGTCGACCTCTAACTCGTTGCGTAGTCGACGGTGACACGGCGCCAAGTAGAACACTGCACGCCTGTGTGAACTGTGCTTTGTTATCTGTCTACAATCAACAGCACAACACCTACGATCTGCCAACGAACTGTTCAACGTCGCGTGTTTCAAAGCCATCTACAATTCACTGCAGATATTTTGCATGATCCAGCTGTAACATTTTCGGTAGGACATAAAAACACACCTATTCACATTATGAAGCATTAGCGCGTTAGGACTGTTTTAAGTCATCACACTCTTCAGATGAACATTTATTTTACTTACTTACACAACAAGAATGCATTATGCATGCTGTGCACTGCTGTGCAACGGCCTACCAGTGACCACGTCACAACGGACTGCAGTTGGCAACAGACGTGCGTCGTCAGCAAACTGCACAGTGCTCAGTATCATGTGCTCATTCTCACCATCAGTATACATAAGTAATCACTTCTGCATTAGTCTTTCCAGCCAGCTGTTTTGGGCTGCATACATTAACATCAGTAAATAAACTGCCAAGACTGACAGTCAGTCAACACCCAACGACCACGGCAGTATCAGCGCTGTGCCACGCCATGCCTACTGCTGGACCAGCATCAACAGATGACACAGAAATAATTACTGCTGTCCACAGTGATATTCTACAGCTAGCTATGAACTTCTGCAAAACACTACAAAGCTGGTCAGAACTATGTTGCAAGTATTTGTGACATTATATTATCAGTTATCAGGATACTATTAGCAGTAGATGGTATAAACACAATATGATACAACAAACGGAGTTTAACGTCGACTTAAAAGCTGATAGTGTGGTCTGCTTAAAAGCAGATGATTTATATCGCGGTTCTAAGTACAAGTAACCAAAAAACCAAAAATACAAATAAAGAAACAAAAACAAACACCAGTGCATAGTACTGTGAAATCTTGAATGTAAGTCGCACCCATGTTTATGTTGCACCAATATGTATGGTTGCTGTCACAATGGAAAATTTCTTACTCCTAACGTTATGCTTCAGAACAGTTTGTGGGTGACAATGAGACGACGAATTGGATGGATTTGGTACCCAGTGAGCAGAAATATGTCTTGTACAGCTCGATTAAAGAAATTCATTTTAAATAAATGATTACTATTCTTTGATGCAGGAATATTCTTAGCTGTTGTCTCTTAGTTGTTTACATCACGGCAGCATAGCTTGCTTCGCGCTGCTAACTAAAAACTAAAGGAATATTAAACAAAAACCTACTTCTATGTGCAACCACAACCTTAGGCTAGCTTTCTAGTGAAAAAAGAGATTTTATGATGAGTCCAATCCAAGTCAAATTAACTGGTTGGAGCCTGCATCATCAGTCTTGAATCACAGCATCTTGTCTGGTGGCTCACTCAATGCAGATAAACAGAACAAGGTTAATACAACGAGCAACAATCAGTCAAGACTGTAATGTGCACTAAATGTTGGTTTATAGACAAAACATAGCTTGGTAAATAATAATCAAACTACCACTAAGGACGCATTGCACCAACGTCAATCAAGCTTTAACCAAGTTCAAATTTGACCTTGACCTCAGTTTAGCCGTAATTTGTGTTGCATCAACGCAGTTCAGATCAAATCACGAGTTAAACTGTTTAACACTGAACCGCCGTTGACGTCGGATCAAATTTTGATCGTCGGTTCAACTCGCGTTATGCAGCAGCCACACGCACCGCGATCCCTGCCATCTTTGTCCAGATTGACGACATGTTGAAATCGAGTGCAGGTGTAGGCCTATTGTGTCCAGTTTCAGGTCATCCATCAATGAATAACTACTTTAATGCGTGACTGCGGGCCGAATGAAGTTTTGCGGGTGGTAACTGATAACTGGGATTTTAATTTTGTTTACTTTTGTAATAATGAATGAGTGACAGTGCTATCTGACCACCCTCAAATTTCTCTGCCGTGATGGTGGGATAATCAGAAAATGAGAGCAAAGAAAAACAATGCGGACAACCGGCTGAAGACGTTCGCTACAGCGGTGGCCCTTGCGACAAAACTAATTTTCTCTTGTAAACAGTACGTATGACATCAATAATCTTGAACAAATCGGACCAATCAGCATCCAGGACGTATAACCACGTTCAAAATCGTGGTTCAGCTGAACCACATCAGCTGATCCGAGTTTCACGTTGGTGCTACGCATCATGACTTGAACTTGGTTCAAATTTACGTTCAATGTTGAGATTTGTTCGACTTTAATGCAACGTGCCTCAAGAGACAGTATAGGCAGGTCGATCAGTGCCAGACTAGTTTGGTGATGGTCAGTGATCGACAATCAAGCTTGCATGATCAATTTCTATCACATCAATACCTCGTCCAGCCAAACTCCATTGGAATGCACAGTGGATTGCGGCCCTTGTATTTGAGTGGATCGTCATCAGAATGGCGACATGATGGACTGCAATTGTGTGAAACTGCCACAAAGAACCACATCACAGCACATCCAATCACCATACACAGCCACTCATTCACTACGCCAATGTTGTCGGAGTTGCTTGTTTTTGATTTGTCCACTGTTTCCACAAATGCTCACAGATGTAACATATGGCACACGAGTAGTGTGACAAAGTATCTTAATGGGCAGTTTTACCAGTCAAATACTAAATGCAAGACACCCTACAGCTAAATACACTCAACTGATCACACGATACAGCACATCAACAAGATGGAGATCCAGAAAAACAGCATTATCTGGGCATGTTTGGAAGGCACTGGTACTGATGCTGTGTATGTGTGTGGCCTCAAGAAAATTGTAATGAAAATTTGATTTTGTTCACATACAGGTAATTCACTGATTCCAAAATACAATTACTTTTAACATATAAAGAAAAAATAATAAATTACACTGAAAGAACATTTTACCGTGTGAGAGCTCAGCCAAGCATGGTAATAGCTATGGTCCTGTGTGTCACATGGTATTTCAACGAAAACAGGCCTATGGTACGATCAAGCAGTTTTCACAAAACGTTTGTCCGAGACTCTAGTCTTCAGTGATGTAAAGTGGATGCATACATTCAAAGTGTACGAGCACCAGATGAAAACAGTTCATTTGCTGCTGCCAGCCAAGGCTATTATTAGAATGATGTCATTCTGCATATGTGCAGCTTTTTTAGCCTGGTGCTAGCGACCAGTAGGCTCAATAAAAAATAAGCAAGTAAGTAAACAGCTTTGTAGCAAGCAATATGTCAAACAGGGTTCGAAACATAGACAAGGATGGTACATTTGTTAGTCAGTGGCAGTGACTGTGGAGAACAAATAAGTCTTGAGGTGTTGACAGATGGCAACTATCAGAGAAACTATTTCAATCGCTGAGCATGTGGATGACGTCATTAAGGCATGTGTGCGGTCCATGTACGCTATCAGCTTCCTGCGTTCACACACATGGCATGTGCGCACCACTACTGCAGCAGGTCTCAAAGCGTGGTGGGGTTTTTCGACATCTGCTGATTGCTTGCGCTTCGAGACATTCCTTTGTCGAGCTGCTCGATCTGGTCTGTGGGAGTCTGTGACGACAGCCGAGGAACTAAGTTGACGATGCTGCTGAACGATTGTTTTCAAAAGTTTGGCAATGTGCACACCATGTTCTTGAAGATCTGTATGCCTCCCAAATCTGACTTTCAATTAACGTAACCTCCGGAAACGGCGCCATAACATAACTCTCCCTGAAAAGAAAGGATCTAGCAGCTAAAAACTTTATCATTAGACTGTTGTACAAAGACACCTACTGACTTCAATACCGGCTTTCTCATAACTTGACTTTTTCTCATTTTTCAATGTTTGTGATGTTTTAATGTGGTGTTTTCAATGTTTGTCTGTTACTCTGCTGCGTTCTATCAGCTGTATTTTTACAATAAAGACTGGATTGTATTGATGCTGTTCGGATGGGCAGTGTGGTAAACTGTTCCAGATACGAGGAGCTGAAGGCGCGGCTGGCGAACACTGTGTTTGCTGGCTGGGACAGCAGGTGACAGTCTGATGATTGGAGATGACGGGTAGTCACTGAGTGTAGTCACTCAGCAGGACTGATAGGTGGTATGTGTCTGGCTGACCAATGAACAGAGTCAGCACTGCTATCTTGTATGTGGCCCACTGAGCACTGGCAACCAGTGCAGCTGACTCAGAATGGTGTTATGTGATCGTGCTTTCTGGCTCATGCCACTTTTTAATCTGTACTACGGCAGAAAAGCTCAGCAAAGCTGCTTTGTTGTTAATTCGGTATTACTAGTATTACTTTGCTAAACTTAAACTGATTTATTCAGGTATAGTAGCTGTTTTATTCTATACACAAACTAGTTTATCCATCATCATGTTCATTTAATGGATAAGTTTGACATACTGTATCCGTCCTTACCTTGATTCTAAAACAGCCAGTATCATCACTGCCTCTAAACCTGACTACTGTAACTCTCTCTACTACAATCTTCCTAAGTCTCAAATAAATCGCCTCAGGGAATTCCTCAGACAAAGAGACAGTGTCGTAGCAAGGACCTTGGTCATATCATCAGGGTTGCCACCTAGATTTAGTGGCACAAGGCTAAATGTGACATAATTAAGGGCCAAAACAGTTGAAAAAGGGCCAACTTTTCCAACCGTGTAATCCAACACTCAATCTGCAGTGCATGTGACAGTGGCATTTTGGGCTTGCAATTGCATAGTAGTGTGTAGTTTTGCAACACAACGCTTCGACAAGTGTCAGTCCACTCCACTAGCATGCACAATTACACAAGCTGTCCAAAGTTCTACACTTTTCATAACTTTGACAATTCATTATGTAGTCTACATCTAGTAAAACTTCGTTATAACGGACTCAACGGACTCAGTCGGTCGGCCAGAAGACGGTCCTACAGTAGACAGCTGCAACAGCCACACAACTGACGTATCATTCCAGTTCAGTGCATTCAGTCTGCACAACCAGCCACTACGCCATGTGTTACACCACGTCGATAATGAGCAAGCTAAGACAACACAGACGTTATAACAACTGACCAAACTTTGCTGGCGTCCGGCCTCTGTGGCCCCACGTTGAACAGTCAATGTGGACTACTTCTCCGCTAGTCTCACGACTGTCAGCCAATGTTGACAGTGACGATGACGACGACTTACTGCGCACAAGTCTCACACGCTGCTCTCGACCGTCTGTATCAGCTACCAGACACGACACATACACACACAAACAAACACTGTCTGTATCAGCTACCAGATACACGACACATAAACACACAAACACGCAGACGCTGTTTGTTTGTGTGTTTATGTGTCGTGTCTGGTAGCCGATACAGGCAGTGTTTGTTTGTGTGTGTATGTGTCGCGTGTCTGGTAGCCGATACAGACGCTGTAGCCAGACACACGACACATAAACACACAAACAAACACGGAGACGCTGTTTGTTTGTGCGTGTATGTGCCGTGTGTCTGGTAGCCAATGCAGACGCCGTTTGTTTGTGTGTTTATGTGTCGTGTCTGGCTACAGCGTCTGTATCGGCTACCAGACACACGACACATACACGCACAAACTTGACTCATTCAGAAGGGGTAAATGAGTAGTTTCTTAACAGCACTTCAGCACAATTAGGCCATACAGTGCCATTCAGAACTCATTCAGAAATGAATGTAAGCAGCTACATCAGTTGTACAGCCAATACCAGCTGGCTGAAGATAAACTGCACACATATATTAAGTGATATTGCCAAGTTTTTATCAGAGTTTCTTCTATTATGTGGCCTTCACTAGAAACCATTACGGCGACATTGAAAAGGTAACCATCACAAGTCATGTGTCACATATTCAGTGGTATAGGGTGTCTGTCAGATGTTACAGTACTGTATATGACACTGTGTTAGTTATACTGTAAGTAGTGATGTTAGAAACCTTCAGTTGTGAGATCAACAAGATCAGTTTCACTGGAATTAGATGCAACTACACACAACCAAACACACCGCACATCACTAGCCTGGCTTAGAGTGGCGCCATCTGTCAAATTACTTTTAACTAAATTTCAAATTTAAAAAAAAATGTGAAACCACGTTGTGGTGAACAAACATAGAAACAGACAAGTTATCAGACCCTCAGGGCTCTTGCATGTCATCATATGACACTGGAAGAAAAAGACCCTGAGGGCTGTTAGATGTCATCACTGTTCATCAAACTGGTGACAGCTGTGGTCAGTCAAGTCCATCCTATACCACAGTCGACGTTTCAGTCAGGTCAGATCAGATCCCAGCCTAGACTGACTGTGTGACTACAGAAATGATACTTGTACATGACTCAATTATTCAAATACCAACTACACATCAGCTCATAGACAGAAAAGCACCAGATTCATGTTAGGATAATAGCAAACCTCTTAACATGACAGAAATACACATTGAACATAAGGTGTGTATATTATGAGGCGACATCACTAGCAAGCGATTTCGCCTATTACAATCGATGTTACCGTTCTGTGACCTGTCTGTCTGTCTGTCCGTCTGCCTATCACGTTCATGCATTGTGCTCAAACGTCAGAAGATACTGACACGATTTCTATTGTGTATGACAGCCCCATGTCTCTCCTAGATTGCATTAATGTCTTGCTTAAATCGTTCAACCCCTTCCTCCCCAATTTTTGCCCCAAACTGACCCACCCCCTGTTAATTTGAGTGTCGGAGATATTCGATGGTTAGAGATAGCACAATGGTCATAATGGAGAGCCTATGGGAAACTACCATTGCTCTTTCGAATGGTACAACTGCTGACTCCCTATGACCACCCCTTCCCACACAATGAGGGCCCCAACATGCTATGACATAACAGAAGATATCGACAAGAGCCAAGCAATGTTGCCTTTTGCAAAATTACCTTGGCCCATGTTATTATTACAGTAATGTTTATAGTGCTGTCATCACTTCTGGAGAGTCTGCTGATAAGCCACAGACCAAACCTACCAACTTGGGCCATCAGTCTGCCACAAAAAGCAACTGTAAGACACTCACTGGACTTGCGACCGTCGTCAGACTTGGTCTGTCCCGGCAGCTTTGATGTACTCTTACGTGCAGTCGACGACGTCGTCTTCTTGTCCACTAACATCCCGTCACTGCTGCTGGCACTCGCCGACATCACTGCTTAGACATCGACATTTACAGACAATCATTTAAAAAAGTTAAAGTTAAAGCCCGGATAAGTTCTTAATGGGAAACCATCTCAGAACTACAGGGTGTCGCTTGCCATATGGGATCACACAGTGTTACCTGCCACCCGACACAAGCGAACTCACCCCGCCTTAACCCCAGCCGGTGAAGGCTGGTACTCGATTTACCGA
>Ga0056114_1001092_pt1 | contig 11572 bp, 7 predicted proteins | sample WorMetHERISLAND1_FD_77005 | JGI IMG/M metagenome (GOLD analysis project Ga0056114, IMG submission 77005) | Marine gutless worms symbiont microbial communities from Max Planck institute for Marine Microbiology, Germany - Olavius loisae HERON... ...
ATACGATACGATACGACACAAGTGTTTAACGTGGACTCAAAAGCTGAATGATCAGCTTAAGCTAGCACACGTAGCCAGGAAAAATATGAAAAAGAAGAAACTAAGCAAACAAACTCCAGTGCCCACTTATTCCAGCCTCGATATCTTCGGCGGCAAGCTCCCTCTACCTTCAGGACATCATTTTGGCCAACTGCCCGTGTCTGAGTGTCTTCATTTGCAGGAATACTCTGTTGTGTGGTCGTCGAGGTTTGTTCAGTTACCAGATCCTTTACTAGTGAAGGCAGTCATTCTGAGATCGACCTGATGTCGAACCAGATCGTGTCTCGCTAAAGTAAAGTAAAGTAAAGTAAAGTAGGCGATTTATATCGCGGCTCTTTGCGATCCAGATCGCTGCAGAGCCGCTCTACAATACTCCCCTTGTTCATTGGACCCAATGCCTGCTGCCACATTACGGCGCATTAGCATGAAAGCCCTCGCAAGGTACCAAGTTATACTGCTCGGTGAACAGAGGCACATTAGGTGTGAACAACTTGCCCAGGGTTGTTGCCAGAATAGTGCCGCGGTCGGAGTCGAACCCGCGATCTCTCGATCACGAGTCCAGCGCTCTAACCACTACACCACCGAGCCACCTACGAAAATAGATAGAAAAAAACGGAACGAAACGTACAATGTAAAACTTAACTACAAATTAACTAAACTAACTCAACTTACATAGTTATTATTATTATGAAAGCAAAGTTACATGATATTAGCAATGACGGCCTATAATAGATTGCTAATGTTGCTGTTGGACCTTTTCAGTTGGATCGGAAAAGCATCGTCAACAGAGGACCTCACGGGACGTTACATGAGAAGGCTCAACGACAGACGAAAAAAACTTTCAAGATCCTTTTCCGAAATTGGTGCAAACCCGGCTTCCTGTCTCCACCACCTCCTTCCACCCTCGTTGTACTTCTGCTACCTCCAGTCCTTCGATGTCCACTGTTGCCGTATGGGTAGCTATAAAACACCCTGTGCCAGACTGGGTTAAGCCGTCATTTGTAACTTTTGACATCCGGGTACTCTGACGCTCAGCCCTGAGCGTCAGAGTGCCCGGATGTCAAAAATTACAAATGACGGCCCCGGTCTGGCATGCACAGGATGCTTTATAGCCGCTGTACCCATATGGCAACAGTGGGCGTCAAAGGGCTAAGTTCTGTTCTTCGTTTTTATTATACGTATTACCATACCATTTAAACGGGGGTGAAAATGCGAACCACGACGTCACACTGAAGGTATCAACTTGTGGCTCCACATGGTCGGACTATCAGAGCAGCTGATTGAATGCCGCCGTCGTGCGGGCCGCGCGCTATGCGACGCACGCGCAGAGAAGTTTTTCGTGGCGAGCGAGCTAGACCTCGCGTCGCAGCAGCTGTTACCTATCGTCACATAACCCGCCAGCTGTCTCGGCATGGACGGCTCAACATACATTGTCGGAGTCCGATACACTGTCGTAATGTTAATGACGATCCGACCACACAGCAGGACCCCCTGCGCGTGCGATACTGGTATTCGCCTGTCCGTCCGTCTGTCTGTCTGTCCGTCACACGTTGGTACGGTGTCAAAATAATATCAAGAAGCCAAGCTGTCGCTAGGATAGCCGACCGTACTGCCTCACAGCAGACAATCTACAGTAGTAATTAGCATCTCCATCTGTTTTCGCGCAACTTGGCCTTTCGGGGTCACGTGACGTCATCGATCACGTGACCATTCGATCGACTCCCGATCGGCCATTTTATATTGATTGTCCTTTGGAACCAAGCCTTTATCTCTAACGAGATATTCAATGGCAAATGTGACGCAATGATTCACGTGACCTTAAACGACCTCTAAACAAAGATCAAGGTCATTCATTTTGGTACCAATCGATTTCTCATATACGACTTTCTATAGGCTGTCAATATTAACTTTTGCTCTAGGACGCACCGTTTACCCACAATACATAACGTTACAGACGACAGACAGACGACAGACAGACACAACACTGTAGCATAAGCGCGACCGTTAGTACGGTGACGGTCGGCTAAGAATAACGACGACAATTTCTAACGCGCCATAACATGATAGAGTACTTACAAAGGCGCTGCGTGCCCGGACAATTTGGACTTAGTCAACGGAGTGGAGATCTTCAATACCGTCTTGAACGTGCTAACTGTCTCCCGTGCCATTCTCGTATGTGCACCGACAGGCCTTGGGACCCGCCACAGCAAGTGCACGGGTGCCGAAGTGCGTGACAGAGGAGGAGACAACGAGGTCGCCACCGCCACGAGTAGCGGATCGGAGTCTCTGTGTGCTGCCGACGGTTGTGAATGGTCGACAGAGGTCAGCGATGTACGATGGTGCCAGGCTAAACATGGCTAGACATCACTGCCCGTTATCGCTGTCATTCTCGTTTTATTAAAATCAATAATTATTCTGTTAAGAAATTCGGACACGGTAACCCTAACTGACAGAGTTTTGAATTTTGAATTGCACGTGCACGAGAATTCTGAATCTACTGGAGTCGGTTAATTTGAGATCTAGAAAGGCTGTACGCCGCAGTGGAGAGAATTACAGTAGTCAAGTTTTAAACGAACAACGGCACTTGCGGCTGTATCGGTCTGTTTTGTATAATGCAGCGAAGTTTACGAATGTGATCATGCAAACTGGATTTAAAGAGAAGGGTATGAAATTTGGTCAGAAAAGGTAGGATGATCTTTGAAGACAAAGCCTTAATGAGATACATTTAGTGCACATTACACACAGTGTGCGAAATAGGGAAGTACTTGGGGGTCACTAATTCTTAGGCGCGGCGACACCCATGCACGGGGTCCAGGAGTCCGGATTCTGGACCCCCTCTGGAGCCCCGTTGCCTCTGCCAGGCATGGGCGTCAACGCGAAGATACGGAGGGGTCCTCCCCTTTCCTTGTTCCCTTCCCCTACCTCCGCTCGTGACTTTGTAGCAGTTATTGCAGGGGTCCAACGCATCAGTGGACCCCTGCAGGTCAAATATTGGGGTGTCCGGACCCCTGCGGCGTTGACGCCTATGCTGCCAGTATACGACATTAACCTCATTGTAACAAGTTCGAATGCTGTCTTTAAAATTCTTTCATAAAGTAAACAACAGCTATAGTTCAATAATTAGTCGATACTGCAGGCGTTAGTTTTGTTTGCAAATTTTAATGACGTTCAAATTTCATAAAAAAATAAACTGATATCAGTCGTGTTCATATCACATAGGTCCTATGTCACTCTTACGCCAGCGCGTCAGATTCGACCTGCGACTACTGGCGCTATATAAATATTAGATTGACATTGACATTGATATAGCTTATGCACTGCAGTTAACAATGAGGAGTTTTTATGGGACCCACCTAGACTACCTACACGTTACAATTTTGCATGGGTCCCTCATACTTTTGGAGGGGTCTGACCCCTCCTGACCCCCCATATTTCGCACACTGTTTATACAGTCGAAAACAAGCCGATAGGCGAATTGGTTCGCGCGGCTGCTAAGCTCTAAGCGACCCTGATTGCCAGTCGACGTGATGGTTGGCATTGTATGATTGCGTCAAACGATACCCTTCCAACCCTGCTAATTCTAAGCCGCCGATGCAGACTAGCCTATTGTGCGCTGCACGCTTCAAAGCACGGTTGGCATGCTGTCGTCGTGAAAATTGCCCAATTTTGGCCGGAGCTGGAGTGCGGTCGCGCCAAATGGTTCTTCTCCCACAGTTGTAAGCCGAATGAGCTGATTTTTTAAACACACAGTTCTACGATAGTGTGTGTGTGTTTAAAGGTTGATCCGGGTCCTAGTTTCCGAAAACGACGACTTTTAAGACAGTGACGTATAAGCCGGAGTGTCTTCCTAAAGGTATCTTATGCTCGATGACTGCATCAACGAGGCATTGTGTAAAATTTTTAATGTACATACGAGCGATTGTAGGCATTTATTGTGTCACTGCGGAACTTTTTGCGTCTTCCGAAGCTCGAGGTTAATATTGGAAAGCGCAGAAGTAAATTTATACACAGATTACTGTCAGTTTATAAGTTTACTTTATTATTTAAAATACAAGCCATTGACCGGTTGTATTAATCTCTGTATGTTGTCTGTGTGTATGTAAGCATTATGTGTTAAAAATATCTGTTGCTATTAATGTGTGTTTTTATCTGTACATATTTCTTTTACTTTTTCTTATAACTATGGATGTGCATGTGCTTTTTATGTCCTTGCTGCATTTTATGCGAAATAAAGTATATAAGTATGATGTCATAGAGTCTCGTGACGTCACGGATGACGTCACCAATCGACGCGCCGTAGGCACTTTCCTATAGGGTCCCCACTGGACGCGAACCCATGAATCGCTTAGTATCCGAGATATTTAGCATCAAATTTGCCGACAGACAGACAGACAGACACGTCGACTGAGAATAAGGGTCGCTTAAAGCTTGCAACCGCGCAAGCCACTACATTAGATGAAGTCATGACTGGGCGGATAACAGACACCAGCTGCAGATGACTGGTCCCATTTGCAAAGTGTGGGAGGATGACACGTCTCGACTGATCTCCGTCGACTAAATTGATACTCCGCTAATGGGAAGACGGCGGCCAGTGCGGGTGTACGGACTCGGGACTCGAATCCGCAACATTTTCAAGATTCGCAAACTGCTGGCGGACGGGCGAGCGTGACAAAACTTGCAAATGCCGACAGGCCCGACAGGCTGTATGACTATAGTGCGAGTTGCCAGATGGGGAAGGGATCGGCGATGCCGGAGGCCATAATGGGATGAGGTATGGAAAGAGGAAACCCTTCCATGCCGGGAATGAAAGTCTGGAATTGCGGGCAATGGGCATACCGGCATACGCCAAACCGCGTTAAGCCGTCATCTGTAATTTTTGACATCCAGGCACTCTGACGCTCAGGACTGAGCGTCAGAGTGTCCGGATGTCAAAAATTACAGATGACGGTTTAACCCGGTCTGGCACAGGACGCTTTATAGCTGTACCTATATGGCAACAGTGGAAGTCAAAGGGTTAACATTAACATTTGCGAGCAAGGGAGCTCTGGCTGTGGGGGGCGGGGGTAAATTACACGAGCAGGGGGGCTGGCAAAGTAGCAGGCGTGCTTAACCCCCACCCCGCCTACTCGCACCCTAAATTGTGGATTATCAGCGGATCGAGATTTTGCTAGATCCGCACACCGCTGAGGGCACGGGCAGGCATTCTACAGGTTCTTAGCGGCCGAGTCGCCGACATTCGGGTCACGTGACAACAACAGAACCGAGTGATGCACGACGGGAATGACCGATGACAGAAATAGCATCTTCTATTCCGCCCACTCGCATACCTGATGGAATTCAGAACCGCGACGCAATATTATGCAAATAGAATCAACTGCTACAGCAATGGCAATGCAAATCAGAGTTAACAATACTGCAGAAGTTTTTTTGCGGCTTGAGTATATCTAATGTAATTAAGAAAAAGACATTTTACAAAGTGCCCAGTCTCCCAAATCCAAACAACGGCCAAAGTAATTTGGCAAAAGGCGACATCGCTCAGCTCACAATAACATCCGGCACAGCACACAGCTGCCTTGTCGATATCTTCTATCATATTCGCCAGGTGGCAGCACGCGTCGCGAAGTTGGTAATGGGGTGTATTTGGGACCCCCGTTTCAGACAGGGGAAGTCGTATGGGGTCAGTAATAATGTAACCATGCGAAAGAGCGATGGTAGTTTCCCATAGGCTATCTCTATTGTAACTATTGCACCATCTCTAACCATTTGGCCGCAATTTGCCATCGAATGTCTACTTTGTGTCACTTTGGGACAAGATGTGTGGAGGAAGGGGTTGACTGATCTAAGCCAAATTTTAATACCATCTGGTATACATGGAGCTGTAATATGCAGAAGAAATCTTGTCGATATCTTTTGCCGTTTGAGCACAATGCACGAACGTGACAGACAGACAGACAGACAAACAGATCACAGAACGATAACATCGACACCAATAGGCGGAATCGCTTGTCAGTGATGTCGCCCAATAATGGTATGTATGATGACAGAAATGCTGCGATGTAGTGCAGTCTCCTTGCAAATTTGAGTTCCGCATGTACATGTACACTGCATTTATTATGCAGAGTAGGCGTGTCGAAATTAAACTTCACAAACTTCATAATGTCAACACTCACAGCGTCGGTCGATAAAAGACAGCTGCTTCAGGTAACGAGAATGACAGCTACTGTAAACGCATCGCGCGTCTGCGGGCGTAGTCGATTTTCAATAAATAAATAAATAAATAAATAAATCTAATATTTGTAAAACGCCGCTTAAACAAATGTTCTCAGAGGCACCTCCTCTGAGTAGGCTTGCAAAAAGAGCCAAGTCTGAAGGCCGCATTTGAACTGTTCACGGCTAATGTTTCTGTTATTAATGAGACGGCAACGTGTTACAAATCAGAGGTGCGGCAACACGGAAACTGCACGTATAGCGCGCAGTCGGAGAACGTGGCACAACCATGTCATCGCTGTCGGCAGAGTGTATCATCCGAGAGTGACAGGCGACAGAGACAACGTTATAGCCCGTGATGGAATTGCCTGGGGGTTGGGGGGGGGGTTCAACCCCCAGTTCATGTCTACAGACGCTCATTTTTGAGTGAAAATCGGCCTTAAATTTCAATCCCCGTGCAAAATTTCAAACACTTCGGCATCTGACCGCCAGTTCTTTTAAGCTAATTCCAACACCGGTTACAGCTGCATTAATTTAAACAAAAACGTATATAAAATCCACACAGTCAGTAACTAGGTTCGTAAAAATTTTCATGTTCGGTGCGTTTGGCGGTCAGCAAGGACAAACAAAGGTCAAGCGGTAAAGGCCACGACAGCTTAGTACTGTCTACCGGTATTAAAACATAATTACGCGGAATCGTCAAAGTATTGATTATGTGGCGGCGCAAATACGGGCCCATGTGGCGAACAATAGAGTTGCATTCGCTGATAAATTCTAGATCAAAGAGAGAGGAAACGGGGCGGGGGAAAGTGTCGCGAAAGGACAGAGATCATGCAGATGAAATATCGTGCATGACCGATGTCAATATTACGTACCTATGTATGTGTATTCATCTGCCACGTATTACATGTGTCATACGTAACCGCATTGAGTCAGTAAGTAAGAAAAAACATTTATAAACGGCGACAAAGAAATCTAAAAGTCAACAATGTGCCGCACCATCATGAAGCAGAGAACAATTATTATAGCGTATAGTATTGATGTCGACAAACGGTATAAATAATATATGGAATATCAGTGATGTTAAACGAGGCCAAAACCTCGAAGCCGAGGCCGAGGCCAGAGCTACGATACCGAGACCGAGGCCAATTTCGGGAGGTTGAGGCCAAGGCCGAGGCCAAAAAAGTTATGAAAAGGACCAAATAATGATTAACAACATACGATTTAAGATTATTGTCGGAAAAATTAACAAAATTCCCGAATTTTACACGATTTTTGCCCCCCCCCCAAAACGACCGATTATATAATAAGACAACAAGATTGAGGCCAGGCCAAGGCCAAATGTTTGAGGCCGAGGCCGAGGCCACTTTGGCCTAGAGGACTTAACATCACTGGATGGTATATACATGACAGAGCTCAATAACCGACCCGTTTGCTAGCACTTTCACAAGGGTTAATCAATAGGGTTAAAAGGGTTCTGCTCAAGGTCGGAGCTCATAAATATCAGTTGTGCAAGAAAAACTCTGCGCATCTCGGGTAAGAGCAGTATTTTTAGTGAATGTGTTCTAAACGCGTGGAACTCGCTGCCCATGAGCGTGGATTTTAGCACATTAACTATAGTTTTAGGTGTTTGATTCAGGTAGATTTTACTACATTTCTTAGATGTTCTTCTTAAACGTAAGTGTTTAACCCTTAATTGATGCCAACCGTTGCCATAGGGGTACAGCTATAAAGCATCCTGTGCCAGACCGGGTTAGGTAATTTTTGACATCTGGGCACTCTGGCGCTCAGCCATGAGCGTCAGAGAGCCTAGTTGTCAAAATTACAAATGACGGCTTAACCCGGACTGGCACAGGATGCTTTATTGGCCGGTTACAGTACAGGTACGCATATGGCAACGGTTGGTGTCAAAGGGTTAAACTGTCAGTATGGTTGTGTAAATTGTTTTGTTGTTAGTTTTAAACGAAAACGTGTGTGCGCGTGTGTCTGTAGTTTTACACTGGCCAAAATTACTCAAGTGTCAGAACCGCCACACTAAAGTTTTTCATTTTTGTAAATGCGTTTATTTTTCAATGAAAAATCCCTGCTGTAAGTAGCGTTCGAGTAAACGTATGCAAGGAAGCAAATAACGTAAAAGTCATGTTGATGAATTTTGAAAAAAGTAAAAAATAAAAAAATAAAAGATGAAAGCTTTGTCAAGCACTTTCTGTGTTGTAGGCCTAATTACGAAATTACAAAGGCCATATTTTAACTAACAATTTCATACGGAGTTGTAATTTTGTTTCAGAATGCACAGTGTAAGCTAGCGATTTGATAGACTTCTAGGTGAAGACACCGACAGACGGTGACGGTCAGCTTAAGTCAGTGAAGTAATGACTATACAGGGTGCGCCAAAAAAGTAAACCCTTAGAAAAATTTTTTTTGTATCTCTGGAATTGTATTAATTTTTTTACCTAATTTACCGTGCTTACAGAAAAGGATTCAGGCCACATATATTGCAAATTTCATTTCAATATTTGGTTTCGTTCAAAAATTATAACTACTTGAACTTAAAATGTACATTTTTAAAAGTGAACAAGTAATTAAACTGCAATTCTGACTTCAAAATAACCTTGCTGTGTTAAAAAAACTATGCAGAATATATGGAATTAATCCTCATCTGTTAACCTTGCAAATTTGGTGAATATATCTGCTACAATTCCTGCTACGATATAGAATTTTTCCTACGGGTTTACTTTTTTGGTGCGCCCTGTAGTAGCCTAGACTTTGCTGTGATGCGTTTTCTAATGAAATTGTTCTACACGTACAGCGACACTGTAAATGAATGCCGGGTGTACTTTGATTTTAAACAACCAAGTTAGATCACCCAGACACGTACAGATAAATTTTTGTTAAAGTTATGGGCTAAATAGGCCCCTAGTTGCTTTCTTTAGTTAAGCTTTGTTTGTTTATTGCTTTTTCTGTTTGTATTATTGATACCATTTTATGGTGAATAAAGATTATCATAATTTGATAACTATTTTTATACGTTTTTTGACGTGTCATTTAGAAAAATGTAAAAAACGAGTTTGTTACATTTTGAAGAAGAAAAACGTGAAATTCGTATTCTCGAGCGCTGGGCACGCAAGAAGCTCAGCTATTGCTGACCTCGACAGCGACTGTCGAAGAGCTGGAAAAAGCTGCTCTGCAGGAACCGGAAGAATGCGTGAAATCGGTCGACGACCACCCGACCCATAGCCACCGACTTCCGGTCGCCCGCCATGTTGACGTACATGTCGGTCACGTGACCGGTGATGACGTCACTCGTCCACGTTTCGACGACGTCGCGCCCGTTCGCCGTGCGGCGGGTCCATTTCCGGTTGTGGCAGCAACTCTCGCAGAATCTCGCCGCAGACGAGAACTCCGACTTGTCGCTCGGCTCGGCCGGCGTACTAATGCACCGTCGATTCGGTGCCAGATCTGGCGCAGACGAGCGGCTATAAATAGCAGGCAGCGATCATATCTCGCCGGGGGGAGCGCGTGTGCTCGGCAGGTAGGCGTGCATTAAACGAAAACGCCCGCAAAAACGTTTAGGCCGTTTTCAGGAAAAAATTGATCACAGTCCAAAGTGGATGGGGAACATCATATTCAAAGATAATTATATAGGCGGCTGTTGTGGACGTGGGCGCATATTAGGTGGAGTGTTCTGTTTACTTTATGTTTTAATGACTGAGTCTGATTATCTGATTTTTTTACAAACCTTTGTAACGTATTCCCGATCCGGTGCCGAGTAGGGAGGGCATAACAACCTCCACTTACTTACTTACTTACTTATTCAAAACATTATATCTGACCTTGTGATGTGTCGTTTAGTACAGTCAAAACTCCATTTTATGGAGATAGGTTTGCTCAGAGCAAAATTGCTTCTTCAACACTCTAACGTACAGAGGTCTTAGATGCTTACCCCTTGACGCCCACTGTTGGCACTCTGACGCTCAGCCCTGAGCGTCAGAGTGCCCGGATGTCAAAAATTACAAATGACGGCTTCTCCCGGTCTGGCATAGGATTGTTTATATCCGTACCCAAATGGCAACAGTGGGCGTCAAAGGGTTAAGTAACTACTCGTAGTTACTAATGATGCGCGAGCGCTCAGCTTTAAAGCGACCCTTATTGTCAGTCGACGTATCTGTCTGTGGGTTTGTCTGTCTGTTTGTCTGTTCGCATTTTCTAAATGCTTATTCTTCGACAATTCCTGTCCGAATAAGCTGATAATTCAACACAATGTTCTCCTATGTAGATTGTTTAAGTGATTCTAGCGGATAGTGGATCCAGGTCATATGACGCCAGTAATGACGTCACGAAATTCAGCATCTCGGATATTTTAAATGACGATATCTCTGGAAAAATTGGGGATTTGCAGTCGTTGTTTAAAAAGTTCAATTAATTTCATTGTTCTCCATATGTGTGCACGAAGACACTGATAATCAGTGTTGTCGCGTCATTTTTTCGTGAAATGTATGCTGTTGATAAGAAATTATGAAGAAGAGTTTAAACGTTTAACGTGTTGTACGATTGGCCCATCTCTACGGGTGGCTCTGCAGGCCGGACGGCGCCTACGCACTGCGTCACAGTGACGTCAAACGGACTATGAGCGACAGGGGGCAGCACCGCGCGTGTTGCCACGCTTCACTGCCAACAGTCACGGCTAGGTCACAGCATCAGCAGCGCTCCTCGAAACAAGGAAACCCAGCTGTCGCTGACAAACCCGCGAGCGATGCTTCAGCAAGCGTCGGGCCGTTTATCTAGGAACAACGAGGCTTCTTTATGTAGTTCGTATAGTAAGCAGCGCGCGCTAAAAAAGAAGGTATGTGGCCCCGAGATGAGCTTCGCGATCTGTCACCATCCGCTATAACGAAATAGCGTATTGAAACCGGAAAGAAATATATGGGATCTGCTCGTATCTCGAGTTGCCGCGTAGGACAGACGGACGGACGGACGGACAGGGGCCAACGCTTAACGCAGCCATTCGTTAGACAGCCGCAGAACAATGTGTACTGCAGGTCTGACAGCGCTGTTTGTTAATCGCACGTGACGGAACAGAACGTCGTTGCGTTATTTATCACACCTTAGTCGAACAAGGCGAATTTCTCAGTAAAAATTAAGCATTTAAGGCCGCAACCCACTAGGCGAACTAGTCAGAAACTAGTTCGCAACTACAGGGTGGGCCAAAAAAACTAAGCCACATACTTTTGTCCATATCTTCGCCAAATATTGACCGATTTTCAAAATTTTTTCACCGGAACATTCTGTGGAAAATTTGTAACAAACTGGTTACTAAATATACCAC
>Ga0056114_1001093_pt1 | contig 11571 bp, 4 predicted proteins | sample WorMetHERISLAND1_FD_77005 | JGI IMG/M metagenome (GOLD analysis project Ga0056114, IMG submission 77005) | Marine gutless worms symbiont microbial communities from Max Planck institute for Marine Microbiology, Germany - Olavius loisae HERON... ...
AAGTATAGGTTATATCATAGTCCAGAATGCTATATATGAGTGTAACGAACGACGAACCAACTGTCGATGCACATGTGGTACCGCGGCGACAGCCCCACCGCCGTTCAGGCCTGGCAACCCTGCCCTCTGTGGGAGCCATCCCCTAGTCACCCCATATTAGTGTAGACTAGGGGATTTGCTGTGCTTATTTTGTGTATATCCTTTTTTGTGTCTATTATTGTCTGTGTATATGTGTGTTTTGTTGTTTTCGTTGTTTGATTTGTCTTTTGTAGCATCTCCTTCAGTACTTTGATACTGTTGGTTGGGTCTTTTGACATGTAAAAACCATCTCCCATCATAACCTATACTGTGTTGGTATTGGCGGGGATGTAAAACACTGCTCACTCACTCACTGTCGATGCACATATGAGCACGGGAGACAGTTAGCTCGTTGAAGACGGTACTAAAGACACATTTCCACTTGTTTACTACGTCCAAATTGTCCATCATATTATGGCGCGTTAGATATTATTATCACAAGAGACATGCGTACTCCAATGTCAATGCGCTTGATCAAGCTTGAGTGTCAAAAATGACAAATGACGGCTTAATCCAGTCTGGCACAGAATGCTTTATAGCACCCATATGGCAACAGCGGGCATCAAAGGTTTAAGTCTTGTTCTCACTGACTGACTAGTTTGATTGCTTGTAGGCTGACGGCGTGACGGTGTCTCATCTTCGTTTTGGTCCGGAAGAGATCAAGTCTGAATACTGCATCCAGAACGCCGCCGACTTCCTGTCTTGCAGTCACCCGTCGTACGTCTACAAGTACGAGATGTTGGAGCCGCTGAAGGAAGGAGGCATCTTCGTGCTCAACTCACCGTGGACGAGCGTCGAGGAACTGGACAAGAGGCTGCCGGCCAAAGTCAAGCAGGAGATCGCATCCAAAAAACTGAAGTTCTTCAACATCGACGCAACGAGCATATCTCGTCAAGTTGGACTTGGCAAACGTGTCAACAGTATTATGCAGGTGTCAGTCAGTTCATTGTTTTCTTAGAAGCAGCGGCGTTCAGGCCTAGCGAACCTGCCCTTTGTGGGAGCTGTCCCCTAGTCACCCCATATTAGTGTAGACTAGGGGACTTGCTGTGCTTTAATTATGTATATTGTTTTTTGTCTCTATTATTGTCTATGTATGTGTGTGTTTTGTGCTGTTTCCGTTGTTTGAGTTGTCTTTTGTAGCTTTTTCCTTCAGTACTTTGATACTGTTGGTTGGGTCTTTTACCTGTAAAAACCGTCTCCGATATAACCTATACTGTGTTGACGGGGACGTAAAACACTACTACTCACTCACTTGGAAGCCGCAGCAGAAGCGTTGGTAAAAAGTATTACACTGTTGCCAGCAAGCTGGTTCAACAGCTTTCAGAAGTTATGAAGTTTGTCTTTGGAATGTTCTGACTCAAAGTCATGTAAATATGACATTGGCGTCAAAAAGTCAGCAAACAAGTCATGAATTTGCGTTGGTCGAGCGAATGAAGCTGACATATCAGTCATTACTGAAGAATGTATGTTTTGCCACTAGTCACTAGTGGCCTTCTGGTATATATAATGATTATCTTAGTCGTTCCTGTCCTGTTAGGTCTTTTGCAACAAGTTTTTTTCATCGTGGGTGGTCACTAACAAGTGTTCTGACTCTGCTTCTGGTTTCATTGGTTGATCTTTCTGAATGTTGCTTGTTACATACTCTGTCACTTTCAAGGACCCAGTTGGTAGCCGTCATTGACAGTGCTCATTCTTCTTAGCAGTAGGATATTCGAAGCTCTGGTTAAGAGTTTTAGCCAAGAAGCAGTTTCCATGGAATAATTATCCACACAAACAAGAACTGTGATTTCTGTTTAGACTTTGAAATGTTATCTCGGTTAGTGTGAGATAGACAATGCATGATGTGCCGTTGGCAGGCTGCATTCTACGGCGTGTCTGGAGTATTGCCACAAGAGCAGGCCCTTGAACTACTCAAGAACTCCATCTCGGAGCAGTATGCTCGCAAAGGTCCCGACGTGGTCGGCAAGAACCACAAGGCCGTCGACGTCACGTTGGAGAATCTCAAGCGCATCGACTATCCGTCGTCGTGGCTGACGGCGACGACCGGCGGCCAGAGACCAGGCAACGAAGTGTTCGAACGACCAGACTTTGTCAAGTCGGTGATGGATCCTGTCCTCGCACTGGAGGGCGACAAGCTGCCGGTTAGCACCTTTGAACCTGGCGGCTACCAGCCGATCGGCACAACAATGTATGAGAAACGCGGCATCGCTCCGGCGATTCCGGTCTGGAAGCCGGACGCCTGCACCCAGTGCAACTACTGCGCCATCGTTTGCCCGCACGCCGTCATTCGTCCGTTCCTTCTGGACAAGAACGAGCAGAAGGCGGCACCCGAGGGATTCCAGGCGCGCCGAGCCAAGGGAGGATCGGAGGTCGGTGGCTACCACTACACGATTCAGGTCTCGCCGTTTGACTGCACCGGGTGCGAGGTTTGTGTCGAGAGCTGCCCGGACGACGCGCTGTACATGGCTCCGTTCAAGGAGGTCGCCGAGACGCACAGCCCGCACTGGGACTACGCCATCCAGCTGCCAGAGCGTGGTGAGATTGGAGACAAGTACTCGGTGAAGGGCAGCCAGTTCCTCAAGCCGTTGTTTGAGTTCTCGGGCGCGTGTGCCGGGTGTGGTGAGACACCGTATCTCAAACTGGCCACGCAGCTGTTCGGCGACCGGATGGTGATCGCGAACGCGTCCGGCTGTTCGTCGGTGTGGGGCGGAACGTCGACGACGATTCCGTTCACCACAAACAAGGACGGCCACGGACCGGCGTGGGGCCGCTCGCTGTTTGAAGACAACGCCGAGTATGGGTTCGGCATGATGCTGGCGACTCGTCAGCGACGTCAGAAGCTTTTCCACGACATGACGGCCATTGTGCTGGAGATGGAGCTTCCAGACGACGTCCGCGGCGCTTTCAAGAACTGGATCGACAACTTTGAGAATCCCGACAAGTGTGAGAGCGCCGCAGCCGAGTGTGAGACGGCCCTGAAACGGATGGGCCCGAATTTGGACCCGCGCCTCGCCGCCGTGCTGGAGCAGCGTGAGATGCTGCGGACGCAGTCGCACTGGCTTGTCGGCGGCGACGGGTGGGCGTACGACATCGGATACGGCGGCCTGGACCACGTGCTGGCGCGTGGCGAGAACGTCAACATTCTTGTGCTCGACACGGAGATGTACTCCAACACTGGCGGACAGGTGTCGAAGGCGACCCAGATGGCAACGGTGACCAAGTACGCCACCCACGGCAAACGACAGGTTAAGAAGGATCTTGGACTCTGCGCCATGCAGTACGAGAATGTCTACGTAGCATCCGTCGCGCTAGGCGCCAACATGAACCAGTGTGTGCAGGCGTTCAAGGAGGCGGAGCACTATCCCGGCACTTCGCTTCTTATCTGCTACTCACCGTGCATTGACTGGGGAATTGAGATGAAGAATATGATGAACGAACAAAAGGAGGCCGTCGACAGTGGATACTGGACCCTCTACCGCTACGACCCGCGTCGCACCGAGAAGGGTGCAAATCCGTTCCAGCTCGACTCGAAGAAGATCAAGTACGATCTGATGCAGTTCCTTGGAGGTCAGAACCGCTTTGAGCAGCTGCGCCGCGCGGACATGGAGACCGCCGACCAGCTGCAGCAGGGTCTGCGCCGCGAGAAGTACTCGCGTCACGACAAGTTCGTCAAGCTGGCGATGGACGACTACGAGATGTTGGAACACCTCAAGAAACAGCTCGGAGAGGAAGTGGCCGGAGGAAGTGTGATGGTCCTTTATGGGTCGGAGACTGGTACGGCAGCCGGACTGGCTCAGGTACAGTAGCCACTGACTTGGATTCACTCACTGTGCTTAGATTGATTGCTTACACATGTGTTAGATTTAGTTGCTTGTACTTTCTTTGTCTTTTATTATATGTGCATGCATGTTGGTAATGTTTATTATTGTTGAGGTGGGCATGATGTTATTGAGAGCTGTTTGGATAATAATTAACAAGTCGCGAGAGCTGAGCAAGGTCCCCAAGTCGGTGGGTTACTACTGGCGAGAGCTTTCAAAAACACCTAATAGTGTAGTAGAAATTAGAACACTACATAACACATGCCCACCTTTGCGGCAGTAGATTGAGCCTGTATGAGTACATGATACATACCTCAGGGGGTACCGCGGCGGCAGCCCCACTGCCGTTCAGGCCTGGCAACCCTGCCCTCTGTGGGAGCCGTCCCCTAGTCACCCCATATCAGTGTAGACTATGGGACTTGCTGTGTTTTGTGTTTATTGTTTGATTATTGTATGTTTGATTTCTCTGTGTACTATATGTTCCTTCAGTTCTTTGATACTGTTGGTTGGGTCTTTTGACCTGTAAATCCGTCTCCCATATAACCTATACTGTGTTGGCGGGGACGTAAAACACTGCTCAATCCAATCCGATACTTACCTCAGCACTGGCACAAATTGTATGCATGGGATGCGTGTCACTCCATGGTGAAGTGAGGTGAAGTAATATGGCTCTGTAACTGTCGTAAATGGCTAAATAGTGGACGTTAGCCATTTACATTGTCTGATGGCTGGCTGTAGGTGTGGGCGAATGAGTTCAAACGACGTGGCATTCGTGCCAAGTGCATGGCGATGGACGACATTGATTTCGACGACGTGGCAAAGCAGGATCAGGTCTTCTGCATCGTGGCTACGTGCGGCCAGGGCGAGTTCCCGGCCAACTGCCGCGACTTCTGGAAGACTCTCTCCGACGAGAGCCTTCCGAAGGACCTGTACACAAACACTAAATTTGCAGTGTTTGGCCTCGGCGACAGCTCTTACGTCTACTTCAACGAGGCAGCGAAGAAGTTCTACAATCGTTTCCAGGAACTCGGCGGGACGGTGGTGACGAACCTCGGTCTTGGAGACGAAAAGGACGAGGAACACTACGAGACCAAGTGGAACGATTGGCTTCCGGAATTGTGGAATGAGCTTGGAACACCTCCGCCATCGATGGAACTGCTTCCGCCTTCGTATTCGGTTTCGGTGGAAGACAAGGCGACTGCCGCAGTTCCGAATGTGGTCGTTCCAGCTGGTATGTGGCTGTGACTGCCTTTCAGTTTCCGAGGCTCAAGAACGTGTTTGAAAAACTAATCGACGACGTTTTGATTTATGGTTTTCTGCCTGTGTCTATTTAAACAGATTCGTTAGGTATTGTAAATCAAATTTCCTAGCAGTGTCATTACAAGTGGCTGTTATTAAAAGTTTAATCATTCGATCTGCTGATAATTGTCCATTTACTTATCAGAGATGCCTTTTTGAAGTATTTGTCCTGAATCAGCCATTTCCCAAGTCCACATGTAAACTGCTGCTATACTTCCTTTTAATCATTAATCCGTTGTTGCTTCGTGCAAGCCCTGGAAGCTTTAAATAGGCCCAGTCCATTTCCTGGCCAGATGGCATAATTTCTCCTGAACAATGTTTTCGTTTCAGTTGCTTTATTTAGCGCTTATGTTACTTAGTATTGTTGTTGTTGTTGAACAAAGATGATTAATGTCAGAAGACTGCAAGAAGACCTAACAAAGAAATATAAATGAAAGGGCGAATATTTTGTACTGGTATATATTTTGTATACGCCACACGTTCATCAGATGTAGTGGGGCTACTAGGTTCTTGCATGGTTATTTAGGTTGTTTATGTTGTTGTTGGTTCTAGTTATGTTTATTTTTGTCAGTATCAGTCAAGCAATTGGTTGAGAAAGCTCGGTGTTTTGCACCAGTCAGGAGATTGGCTGAGAAGATTGTTTCTGAAATGACTGTTGAGTGTGTCGAGTGGTACAGTAAACCATACTCAAGCTGTGACTTGTTGTTGTTGGCTATGTGCAGAGTCAAAGCTGTTGCCGATGGTCAAGAACGTTGTGTTGACTCCTCCCGACTACGACCGTGACATTCGTCACTATGAGTTTGACATCCACGGCCTTGGAATGGCCTACAGTCCTGGCGACTGTCTTGGTACGTAGTGTCGCCATCCATTACTTAACCGCAGTGTTAGTCAAGTTAATCCTGTGACGCCCATTGTTGCCATATGGGTACAGCTATATCATCCTGTGCCACACTTGGTTAAGCCGTCACTTGTAATTTTTGACATCTGGGCACTCTGTCAATCAGGCTGATGCTCAGGGCTGAGCATCAGAGTGCCCAGATGTCAAAAATTACAAATGATGGCTTAACCCAGTTTGGCACACTATGATATAGCTGTACTTATATGACAACAATGGGTGTCACAGGATTAACTGTAACTGAAATGGCAAAATAACTGACACTATGATTAAAGTTAACTGTAACTATAACTGTAACAGAAAAATTTAACTGAAACTGAAAAAAACTGAATCAGTTAATAGAAAAAATCACATTAACTGAAAAATGTGAGTTGACTTGTAGCTAGCCACCACTGAAGCGCTTCCAGCTCTCAGCACAGGAGATGAGAACATTCTGCTGCAGCTGTCACTGTGTGAAACACTGTACACTGAACTGATTGCTTAAGTTAGCAGTCTCAGGCGCTATATGCGCTATATAAATCCACTTACTTACTTACTTAGTTATTTACTCAGAAATATTAATCTAATCATAAAATTTTGACTACGGTATATCACATGTGGGCAAAATCAAGTTTCTGGTAAGATGTGTGGCAATAAAGTGTCATTGTTCATCAGGTATAGTTCAGGTTTTTATTACGACCAGAAGTAGGCTTTCATCCTGTATGTTGTATTGCTCTAATGAAAATGCAATTTTTTCCTGTACATATTTATGCAAGGCCCCCGTGAAGTTGGCAGTTCATGATTACATTCCATGTTTTCCAAGATTTTAGATTAATAAATCATCCTCCGAGAAAAACCCGGAAATTGTGGTTTTACCACTGTTGTTTACTTTGAGCTATAACTTCTGCGATGTCAGCAGATCTGGAAATAATCCAATGATAACAGTTGATGTGATCCGATCTGTGAATCACAGTGAGTGTCTCATACCGGCAACTTGTGTGTATTTGTTGGGAATTACTGCTTGTACTTTGTGCCCAGAAATTTCCAACAATAATATGCATGTGTAGCAGGTATTAAAGATTCAAGCAGGTATTAAAGGTTAATTGTTTGTGAAATAGGTTTCAAAATTTTACAACTTAACATGCAGGCTTCTTCATGCGTGGTCAACAAATCCATTGCAGTTTTATGCATTCAGTATGTTTGTTGCGCCAGTTGAGAATGGGTCACTGAATAGAATTTCTGAAACAGAATGTGAATTGTGAACCCAGCAGCACTGTTAGTAAACTTGGGTGTTCGTTACAGGTATCTACCCACACAATAACCACGAGGAGGTACTGAACTGGTGTGCCGACTACGGCATCGACCACCAGTCGGTTCTCAAACTCTCTGATCTCCAGGACCGCAAGGAGCCTCTCCCGCCGGTCGTCACGATTGGCCAGCTGTTCACCGAAGTTCTCGACATCTTCGGCAAGCCGCCGCGCCGTTTCTACGAGACGCTGCAGATGGCGGCGAAGGAGGAGAGCGAGCGAGCCGAGCTGGAATATATGCTGAGCAAGGAAGGCAAGGACAAGTTGAAGGAGCTACAGAAAGAGACACCGACGTTTGCCGACCTCCTGAAGTTGTACCCATCGTCGTACCTGTCACTTGATTACCTCATTGATCATATCCCACTCATCAAGCCGCGCCTCTATTCCATCGCCTCGTCACACGAGATGCACAAGGACAGCGTCCATCTGTGCATCGTGAAGGATGACTGGATCACGCCGTCGGGGAAGCACCGTCACGGTCTATGCACGCGCTACCTTGCCGGCCTGTCGCATGGCGGAACGCCGGATCTGGTGTCGGGAAAGATGAACGCCGCTGGAATCACGATCCCGGACACGCACTCCCTCCCGTGCGTCATGGTCGGGCTTGGCACCGGCATTGCACCGTTCCGTGCCATGGTGGAGGACCGCGAGGTGGCGCGTATCCGCGGCGAGACCGTCGGACCGATGGCGCTCTTCTTCGGAGCGCGACACAAGCGCACCGACTTCACCTACGGAGACGAGTTCACTGAGTACCACTCGGGCGGCAAGGGCATCCTCTCGCTGCTCAGTTGCGCGTTCTCCCGCGACCAGAAGCACAAGATCTACGTACAGGACCGCATCAGCGAGTATCCGGAAGTGATCTATGACTACCTCGGCAAGAAGAACGGCTACTTCTACCTCTGTGGACCGGCCGGCAACGTCCCACCGTCAGTCCGCAAGGCTGTCGTCAACGCGTTCGTGAAGTGCGGCGGCCACAGCGAAGAGGAGGCCGACAAGATCGTGACCCAGATGCAGATCGAGGGCAGATACAACGTGGAAGCATGGTAAACCGGACGTCTGGAGTCTGGTAACGCCAGCGTTGGGTCTGGAGTCAAAAACCAGTGATGTATAGCGTTGTTTACGGTCGGAACTTTGCGCCGGTGTTAGGTTTGGTCAACAATTCTCTCCGTGTTATGCGCGTCACAAGTTTCGGACCACGTCGTGTATATAGCCGTCGAAAACTTATTTTCTCTTTGTGTTCGTTTCGTTTCACGACCAAACTGAACCATTCTACGAACTTTGTGCATTTGCAACGATTTCCACCGGAGTGTTTGGCTTTGCTAACTCATTGACGAGCTGTTTCAAAACATTGCTATTTCCAGTGCATTGAATGTGCATTATTGTCTGTGCCGCTAGTCCGCACTCATGGTGAAGGATTGTAACTTCTCCAAAGCCTTTCGTGCATGCTTCAAAAAAACGTCTGCTGAATTTGTGCTTATATCGTAATAATTGTGACCGTGGCCATATGTCATAATACTTGATAATAACATTAAGCGCTGCTTTATTTCAGCCATTATCTGTTTCATTTACCACCTTGTGTGTGAGTGCTTTGTTTACGTATTACCCGGTTGCTTCTGCTGCATGCCTGCACCTCCGTCTATTTATGTTAACTTTGATCCAGCTGTACTTTTTGTAGTGGAGTATTTGTTGACGTTGTTTTTGTGTAACTCGCACCAGTACAGTGTTTAAACTGAATTTCAGGTAATTTTGAACTGCTGACAACAAAACGTTCAGTTTCTGCAGATTCTGTGTGATGTTTTAAATTGAGATTCATTTGATTTTCTTTTTTTAACAATTTTTTTGCTTCTAGAAGCGCATGATGTTTTAAACTTAATTTCAGTTATTTTACATGATGTCAGATTTCTCGATTTCTTGCTGATTGTAAGACATTTACTCGGAAAAATGCAGTTGCTATGCGGACATTTTTCATTTTTTTAAAATTAGTGGATTCTTTTTTACATCAGAATAAGCGATTTGTTATTCCACTAAATAACTGCACATCTTATTCTTAAGAACTTCTCAACTAAATTTTCTGGTCATGATTAAAAGTTCTGATGCTATATCTTTCTCTGACTAACATTGCATCTATCAGCATTACGTATCACATAATTGCTGCTTCTTTCTGGTTTGACTCTTGATCTTATTGCGCTATAGAATTTCGTTTCTCATTTAGTTATTATTGGACACTGTACGTTATGTTCCTGGACACCGTGTATCTCTGATATGTGTCAGTGGCCTGCGACCATCTGAGTGATACGGACATTACAGTCGATCGTACGACCGAATTGTATTACGTGTAGTGTTCAGGGTGACAGGGTCTCAATTGTGATGTTGCCGTACCATAGACATCATCTACTGTAAAACCCTCGGTGTCTGCACATCCCTTATTTGTGATGATTTTCACGAGGTGGACAAAAATGTGAAATTAAAAGGCACAAATATTAGGAGTGATTTACTCCTTAGAGTATACGCATTAACCACTGACCTGGAATAATTGGGAATGCCAAAGTAGTCAGGGATAATGGAAAAAGTCGGGAAAGTTTGACATCGTAAAAATAGCAGGCACAAAAAATAACTACATATTTGAATACCGCAGTCAGAAAATTTATGGGCTGCGAAACACGAGGGTTTTACAGTAGCTTCGAAATTACTTAATGCTTTCATCTTTGCAGTATTTTCAGCCATGGCGTCAAATGCTTGGCTCTTTTTTTAACCTAAATCTGACATTAAGTTAGCTTCAGTCTTGAGTCATGCATCAACACTGTCATATTGTTGTATTGTCAGCTGTTTTAAAAACACATGCTCACATGTTCCGTTAACTGACATGACATGACATGACCAATATTCGGCCTCGTCACATATCACAATCTATGTTGTCAAGTCGCTTGCTGGTTGCCGCACAAGTAATGTTTGTTTGTTTTACGACATTATTGAATTGAAATGTAATTTTTTCAGCCAGAAAGGCTTTTGAGCATATAACACGGTATAGAGTGTTCGTGAAACCATTTTTTTCATGTTTTGCATTTCCTTGACAAAACTTGGCAGTCTGGAGCTAAAACTTTCAAACTCATAATTCATGCTGATGGTCAGGTTAATTTCTGCTGCTTACTGGATAAATTGTAAAATGTTGCCTATATTAGCCACTGCCGAGAGCTTTTCTGGTGTTAATTGGGCTTAAAATATGCCAAAAACAGTTGTTAGCTGCTAAGCTGCTGTGTACGTTGTAGTGCTGCTAGTTTTATGTAGTTGAAGTTGAATATGTTGTCAGCAGTGTTTGCACTATGTTAATGGACAACTTGTTACAGTCTCATAATGCCATCTAGAACATTCCTGGTGGTAAGTGATGACCAGATATATGCAGACAATGTGTAGTCGTGGTAGATATTTTGTGTATCTCTTAGATAGCTAGAAGCTACAGACTGTGATGTGGTGATAGACGGAAGGGTGATGTGAGCGGTTAAACTGGTGGCAATGTGTTCGGTGTGTTATGTAGTAGGATTTTGTGGTGGAATGGATGTTCGTGAAAAACTAGTAAATCTGAAAGTTCTCTGTGCTTATCATATTGTATTAACTAGTGCGTGATATGATAATTAAAAGTTTGTCACTAAAGCAATCGTTAGCCGTTTTATTGGGGAATGTCGCAGGTAATTCCAGGGTTGCCGTTACATGCAGTGTTGTCTTTATGTCTTGGTCTTGGTCTCAAGGCGTCTCGACCCTGGTGCTATCCAGTGTTGGTCTTGGAACTTGGTTGTTGGTTGGTGCTGCTCTATAGTCTTATTTTGGTCTTGATGCTTGATTGACACAATCATGTTCACAGTCGGTTGACAAAATTGAATAATTTACAAAAAAACGTTAGTGTAAGTAAGTGAGTGAGTAAATAAAGTGTAAATTTATATAGCGCATTCTCATGAAAAATCTCTAATGCTCTGAGTATGTATTGTCAATATTTGGGAAAAAGTGTTTTCAGGTAAATACAGTGTTAGTGTAAATGCAACAAAAGCAGTAAATTAAAATAACCACCAAAAAAACATGTGACCACATTTTCTACAATAACTTTAACAATAAGTGTCCGATTACAATAATTTTTGGCACAGTTAGTAGTAAGTCTATGAGTCATCGAAAGATGGTTTCATTTCCCACCTCACCTATCTAGTGC
>Ga0056114_1001094_pt1 | contig 11571 bp, 10 predicted proteins | sample WorMetHERISLAND1_FD_77005 | JGI IMG/M metagenome (GOLD analysis project Ga0056114, IMG submission 77005) | Marine gutless worms symbiont microbial communities from Max Planck institute for Marine Microbiology, Germany - Olavius loisae HERON... ...
AATTCCTGAAATTTTACAGATGTCCTGAAATTGTCCTGAAATTAGAAATTGTCCTGAAATTTTACTCATTTGGTCAGAATGTCCTGAAATTGACCTTTGTTATGCTGTCGTAACGGCATTGCCATTTTATACACTTTTTACAAGTCATGACTACGATTATGTTGGTGACATTGAGTATCAAGTAATGTTCTCTCTTGTGACATTTTAATGTTGTATGTGTAACATTGCCTTAGTAACATTTTTTGGACTGCAATACTGATCTGCTTCAATGAATAGCATTTATGAGCACATAAAAATGTGAATTTACTGTGTCTTGAGCCTCGTGAAACTGACAAAAATGTCCTGAAATTGTACTGAAATTTTCTAAAAATTGGGTCCTGAAATTTCACTTCTTGTTGCTGGGAGCCCTGTACTTTCATACTGCTGGTTGGGTATGGTGTTGGTGGAGACATTAAACACTGCTCCATCCAATCCAATTTATACCATATAATTCATCTGTGCTTTGCCTACTGAGATCACTGTTGTGTGTATGTCATGTGATAATTTCTGTCCTGGCAGCTACATGAGCATGGCTCGTACCTAGTGGACAGCTTGTGGGACATCAGTGGCATGTTGAAGGACTGGGAGTGTATGACTGATCTGCTGCTGGAGGAGCCTGGTCCTGCTGAGGAGGGTAAGCACTAAGCACTGATCAGTTGCCTGTTTCTGCTGAGTTCAGTTACAGTGCCATGATTACACAGGGTTCCCCCTGGTCCTTAAAAGTCTTGAAAAGTGCTTAAATTTCACACATTCAAATTCAAGGCACTTAAAATTCCTTTAAAATGATAATGGTGCTTAAAAGTCCTTGAAAGTGCTTAAATCTTGTTACAGGATTTTTGAATTTTTTGGAAGTCGGTCCAGGCCTGGTTTTACTTAGGACCATTCTGAGAGTTTGAATGGAATGTAAAGACTTCATGAGCAAAACAATGGAGAAGTCACCGCTGAAGTTTTCACTGGCTCGGAATATGTCATCCTTGGATCCATGGTTTCATTCTCACTTGTGGATTTGCCGTCGTAGTGATAGTGTACAGGCCAGTCTCCGAAACAGTGAAAATTTGTCTTGGAAAGGTGCTTAAAAGTCCTTAAATTGGTGAAAGACAAAAGAGGGGGAACGCTGGTTACAGGTCGACTTCATGCGTCCGTTTGTACAGTTTTTCTTGAACGTCGCATACCGGGTATGTTTAAGCTCTTATTGGAAAGTCAGTATTTGCTGATGCCATATCTCTTAAGTATCCTCTGTAGTCTACAGAAATGTTTTGCTTGACATGTGTAATGTTGTTTGATTTGCTTTTAATTCTGTAACACTTGGATGGGCATCGTCATGGTCAGCATCCAGCAACTGAAATCCTGCTGCTGGATGCTGGTCTATTGCTTATGTGCCTGCTTGCGTATGCGTGTTCATGGTCATTGCTTCTGGAATGGCTGTCAATAACAGCAAATTCATGAAGCTTAAGAGTTGTCGGTAGTTAAATGCCCAAACGGTTGCTCGGCAGAGTAGAATAGTAGAAGTGGAGTACTGGAGTAGAATAGACCCAGATAGGTTCCTTGGCAGATGGCGTAAAAGGCCCCAATACCAGGCTTTACTTACCTCATTTGTGTTAGTTTGTGCATTTGTTGAATGGTTGTGTAGGTTTTGGAGTTGTTGGTTGTAAGTGATTGGTTTTTCACCAGTCGTGAGTTTGCTGGGAAGATCATTTCTGAAATGAACTATAATGTATGTGTGTTGGTGGCTAGCGCTGGACGACCGACAGGAGACGAGCCTCATTGAGATAATGGTCTGCAGCGTCAAACAAGCAGCGACCGGTGAATATCCCGTCGGACGTGGACCGACGAGCCGTCGACCGACGACGAAGGAAGCACGACAGGTTTCTGATGATAAGGGCAAACTGACTGAGCACTTCATTGTCACACTACCACAGCTGCTTGCTAAGGTAAACACTCTTCAACTGCCGTCAGATCTAGCTTATTTAACGATATTCCAAGGCAGCTGACTGTGGCAACTGTCTATCTTCTAGGTAGTTGTGACTTGATATGGCAGAGTTTAGTATCGTATTCCTGTACAACCCTTACATTTTCTGGCGTTAAATTTCACAATTTTATTTATTTATATATGTGCAGTTGTTTAATGGCTTTGTTGTCACACATTCCACTGAAGCAGTCTACTTGACGGGCGTTTGAGATGTTGTTTTCTATAATTATGTGGTTTAGCTGTAGTGTCTTGTCAACTATCTATTTCACATATGCTTTTTAGTCACTGGACCAACAGTCTGGAATTCACTGCCAGATGATTTGTGCAATCCAGCTGTTGACTGGAATATTTGATGCAGAACTTGAAAACACATCTATTCATGGGATATTGCAGAGCAGAGCATTAGTGCATTAGAGGTGATTACATTATTGCACTCTAAAGATCGACATTCATTTATTTACGTGAATGCTGAGTTGGCTCTCCCTGAGTACCAAGCCGAAGCTGTACAACATCCGCATTTTGCCAGTAATGCTGTACGGATTAGAATGCTGGGCTCTATCTAGAGTTGAGGCCAGAAAGGTTGATGCACTGGATCATTGGTGCCTGAGGAGGATCCTTGATATATCCTGGTACCACAGCATTTGTAACTGCGAAGTGCGGCGTCTAACCGAACAACCTCCCCTTACTACGATCATACAGGAAAGAAGACTCATGCTGTTTGGCCATCTGGTCAGAATGGACGAGTCAGCCGACACCAGGAGAATTCCGACTGCAGTTCCCCAGAGTGATTGGAGAAGGCCAGTTGGGCGACCCTACACCTCCTGGATGGCCACTTTGAAGAATGACCTATCTCTACACAACCTTACCTTGGAGGATGCTATTGAACTGGCTCTGGAATGGATAAGCCGCTGTGGAGACTATTGGCAGCAAGCGGAGCTACGCACTGATGGTGCATGCCGAATAATGATGATGATGATTTGTCTGAAATGTCGTTGTTTATGTGTGTCTTGATGGCTTAGCTGTTTGCTGCAGTATGAAATGGATGAAGAGAAAGTGGCAAATCTTCTACAGATTCCAATCTACTTTGATCTGGAGATTTATGTTGCCAGTCGACAGGAAAAGGTGAGTTGTTTGTTGTGTCCAGTGAACTGAAGTTTAGTAATGTCAGTTATGACTAATGTTATTCCCTGTCAACTGTGTTGTAGTGCATTATGTTGCTGCTTCATGTGTCTCTCTGTTTTATCGTTAACTACAGGGAATTCGGTTTAGCGTGGAGGCAAAATTTTCATCAAAACTTCAACCCGGGTAATGGTTCAGCAGAGCTCAAATTTAACGCAATAATGTGTTTGCCCCACTGGAAGATTCCTAGTGGTCAGATCCCCCCCCCACCAATATGTGAGTCCCACATTTTTTTCTGGGTTGTGTTTAGTTTGTATATTGTCTGTATTAACTACAGGGAATTTGTTCCAGTGTGGCGGCAAAATTTTCATCAAAACTTCAACCCGGGTAAATGTACAGGAGAGCTCAAATTTAACACAATAACGGGTTTGCTCTACTGGAAGATTCCTATTTGTCAGATCTCCCCCACCAATCTGTGAGTCCCATGTTATTGACATTTTTTCCGGGTTGTGTTTAGTTTGTGTATTGTCTGTATTTTTAATTTGTCTTCTGTCCTGTATTTATGAGCTTGGATCGACGTGAATGGCACAGTATTGCTGATGTACAGTTAAGAATCTACTCACTCATGTTGTACCATTAGCAATCCTCAGCATCATTGGGCAGCCTAGAATCACTTGGAAATTAGACACTACTTTACAGTGGTGTGTTAATGTGTTCAGTTCATTACTTACAAACACTGATATTAGTGTTCAGATATGTTTCATTCTATACATTATCGTTACATATTAACATTAGTACTGATTTTGTACAAAATATGACTGTTGTGTTTTGCGTCCGACAGAACTTGGATATGCTGCTCAAGTACATCGCTAGCATAGTGGAGAAACACACTGATTCTGAGGTATTTCTGACATTTAACCAGCCTAATGCTAACATTCGGTTGGATTCTCTCTGTGTGTGATGTTCTACAGTTTAGCCATGTGTGCCTGGAAATGCGTTGCTCTCCGTCTTGCTATTAACAGTGGAATGAAAGCAGTGGATCACTGTCGTTGATCAGGTGCTGGAGAACTGCTCGAAGGTGTTGGAGTATTTTGTTGGTGATGCCAAGTCCATCAGATCACGTTGTTTGACAGCACGCGACACTCTCGTTGACAAGCTTGTCGACCGCTATCGTCATGCAATGACAAGTTTCTTTGAAGAGGTTCACATTTTGTCGACACAGTTTTCTAGTGTATCTCACAGTTACGGAGCCTCAAGTTCTGTCATGTGATTGTTACCTGTCATCTCCCTTCTCCACTAGCCTTCTCCTTACTTTATCTGTGCTCAGCAATTTGATAGCCATTTTGATGGAAGCAGACTTACAGTTGTGCTATGTGTTTGTGATTACCATAGAATAGGTCATACATATCTAAAATAGTCTTACCTCTTAAGATCCCCGGTATAATCCCCTTGTAATTCTTTATTAGCTGTAGATTGTACACTGACCAATTGTGTGGATTTTGATATTCGCCAAAATTTCTGTACAGCTTCTAATCTCAAAGATCTGTTCCATTATATTTCATCCTAAATTAGTAATTTTTATACATGCCATTGCCATTACTAATCATTTCAGACATGATATAACTGCTATTTGCATGCTTAAAATGCCATAAAACCTTTGCGATCCATTGATGTATCCATTGAGGGAGTACCGCGGCGGCAGCCCCACTGCCGTTCCGGCCTGGCGACCCTGTCCTCTGTGGGAGCCGTCGCCTAGTCACCCCATATTATCGTGGGCTAGGGGATTTGCTGTGTTTTGTGTTCATGTTTGCTTATTGTATGTTTGATTTGTCTGTGTACTATGTGTTCCTTCATTACTTTGATACTGTTGGTCGGGTGTTTTGACCTGTAAAAACCGTCTCCCATATAACCGATACTGTGTTGGTGGGGACGTAAAACACTACTCAATCCAATCCATTGACGGGTATCACATTTGCTATTCACATGTGCATATCCGTTGATTGAAATGAAGAACAGAGTCAGTCAATCCATCAAAACACATTTATATTGCACCACGTGTCACAGGCACAGCAGAGGCACTAGACAGTATGGACCGGTTCAAGTGTTGACTGTATGCACTGCCCAACAGAGTGATGCCATTATTAGTGCATGTGTGAAACATGAACATGGTGATTGTTTGTGACAATGTAGGGTGAAGAACCAGATGAAGATGATGCATTTGCTCTGATGACAAGTTTGAAGAGACTTTATGCATTCTGGTCGTAAGTAGAATTATTTTAGTACATATGTGTATGCTGTATGAGTGAGGTGTGGGACTGTATCAACACTGGATGTTTCATGACAGCATGTCATACTGGGTCTCAACTGACAGGGAGTTGGACTGGATGTCTCATGGCAGCCTATCATACTGGGTCATCAGATCACCTCTTCCTCACTGCAAGAACCATGAGCAAGGCTGCTAACTTAGTGTGAAGTCAGCTGTCGCGACCCTCAATGTGAAGGGATGTTTTGTTTAGTAGCTCAGCTAGTATCGGCTACGGAGTGATGTCATGTGACACAGTATGTGTATGTGTGTGTTAATGTTAGCTGTCATGACCTGAATCCGTGGATGCTGTGGGAGAGTCACAGTCATTTCCTCAGCTGCACCACTATGCAGGTGCCAGCTGATGTAAGTCGACTGTCACAGTATGTCACTTGGGTCACATTATGTGTTAGTTGTAATGCTTTCATACGTTAGTTAGAGTTGTAAGTCAGCAGTAGTGATCAGCTAAATTTAGCTACACTATATAGTTATACTATAGTGCTATAGATTACTTACATAAATGAGTTTTTTACCACACAGTGCATTGCATAGCGTAGACTGTGCTGTTGAGCGATGTAGGTTTGTCCATTTAGTTGTATGTTTGTCTGTTACTTTCAGGTATTCTGTCAAAATGGATCACTGTTGTTTCAGAATGCTTTGTGTTCAATAGCCCCACTACTCCAGTTTTCCTAGAACTAAATGTGTTAAACTCCACCGGTGGGGCCACCCTCACTACTGCAGATGATAAACACAGGTTGAGTAGAAAAAATTTGCATTTTTGACAGATAATTCAACTGGTTTACTCACTAGACATACTCTGCTAGGCTTACACTGTGTGGGGTACCTTGATCTCGGTAGCATACATCTGTATATTTGCCTTTACTTCTGAAGCTTGCCAAAGCTTCTGGGGGGGGGGGTCCTTTAGCCTTGGAAGTGCAATGGGCCCACTGGAGTCGCCTGAGCACTCCACTGGGAAGGTGGTCAGTAACATATGCTTTCTCGTAAATAATACTTGAAACTGTTAAAAGTCGTCGGAACTCATAGAGCGGTATTCTGTGATAGATTGTAGGGTGAGTTACAGTACCGGGGTGTATGTGTGCTGTAGATCCTGTGCAAAGCAGTGTCCTGTTGTCATCTGTCTATCATCTGGCAGCTTGATGCACTCGACAGCAGCAGTCCTTCAAAGGTTATACACTCAACTTCTTAAACATGGAGTAGAGTCAAGTGGGGTTTAATTATGTCCCTGTCGACACATAGTCAGTTTAGAGACAAGGTTAAAAATACAGTACTATATGCTGACAAGCTCGTTTTTGTTACTGTTAGAGGGACATATTTGCACAAGCCAATAGGTGAATTGGCTCATGTGCTGCTAAGCTTTAAGTGACCCACTCTTTGCCATCACACTGCGACAGTACCGATTATTCACAATATTTACTCGGGGGCAGGATTACACCAAATGCTTCTCCCAGAGTTCTAAGCTGAATGAGCTGATTTTTCACACAATGTTTTAACAACATAGGATATGCTTAAAGAATCCACACAAATAGTCTGTCAAGTTTATACTTACCGAATGGCGACTTGTGTCATGAAAAAGTGCCAAATTTTGGCCAGAGTGTGGTCGCGAAAAATGCTTCTTCTCCAGCAGTTGCTATCCGAATGCGCTATGTTCTCCTTTAACGTGTGCTTAAAGGGTCTACACAGATATTTGATCCAGGTCCTAGTTTCCTAATGCAATGACTTTGAACGTTGTGGTGTCACAAGTATGACATCATAGTCACGTGACGTCACTAATCGGCCTTTCCTATAGGCTCCCTCCTATTTCGACACGAACCCCTAAATCACTTAGTTTCCGAGATATTTAGCATCAAGGTTACAGACACACACATACACACGTCGAATGACAATAAGGATCGCTTGAAGCTTGCAGCATGCTAGCCAATACTCCTGTTGGGTTATTTTATTAGAATCAGTTAGTATGTGGTAATGAACGTCTTTTCCTCATTCATATTAACATGCTGTAAGCCAGTAACGTATTATCCACAGCACAGATACAACAACAGCCAACACATCATAATGCCACTGAAATGACAAAGAAGTGTTAGAAGCGTAAACAACAATGCAGTGAAAGCTGCAGTGCTAGTGTTGTGCTGGACAGCCTGTGTCCAGCACATTGACGATGTACTGTTTGTGCATACAGGAAGGCATGAAGGCGCTGCAGAGCTGTCTGTCACGTTTCATGAATGCATGCACCGACATGTTGGAGAAGTACAGTGACATGAGACAAGAGGAAGTGAGTTCTCGTCTCTTCTAATTCTCTAATTTTGTTGCCGTTATGTTCACTGGTACTTGTGTTTTTAGTTATCATTATAAGGCAACAGTAGAATGCGGCACAGCTTGGCCAGTTAGGACAGTTGTCGGACTAGTCAAATACCATGGTCATCTCATGCCTAACTGTCTCTGTCCAGTACTTGGGTGTGATCTGTTGTCTGTGAAATATGTCGGATCACGTAAATGTTTTGGTTGGTATTGTTCAGGTGTATAAATTCCTGCAGTTTTATCCTAATTTTACATTTGTTTTAATTTCTAGGTTGCTATTGCAACTTACTTCCCAAGTTTAAATTTACCACTTATCGACTACCCATACATCTTTATTAGAGCCCAAGCCAATGTCCGTAGATTTTAATACTAAAGCAAGTGGCAGTGGTCACGCCAGTGCGTGTTGTTTCACTGGTTTTGTTCTTTGCATTCAGCTGAGTCTGACTTGAAAGAGTGTGTTTTGCTGTTGATTGTCCCTTTATAGCCGGTGATTCTTTTAGTTAAGTTGTTGGCATTATAATCCGCAAATCACTAGACTGTGCAAAAGATATACAAACATTGAAGAACAGTTCTGCCACTAGGCAGGGTGGCTGAGGGTGCATGTGCCACACAGTCAGCAGACACATGAATTACTAAATATCACGCTAGATAACACTAGGCAGAAAACCACTTGATTAGATATTGACATGATACCATCTGGGTATGTTAAGTTTCAGGTCGGGAGAGTCTGTTAATAATGGCAAACAAAGGCATCAGTTTAAAAAAATGCAGTGATAAGTTCTTCATGGAAATCGATCTCAGAACTACGGGGTGTTGCTTGCCATATGGGATCACACAGTATTACCTGCCACCTGACACAAGTGAACACATCTCGCATGTGTCTGTTAAAAAGACAGCATTTTCAATTGTTAGGTAGCATGCACACAACCACTTTTACAGCTGTTTTATGGGGTTGCTTATCTTAGTTTAATTGGTTCTGACTTCTGAGGTGGTTTTAAACGGCTGGAGGCTGTTTATTGGTGTGGATGCTGTGACAGTATGAGAGCCGATGGCTAGCAGTGAGTGATGTGTTGTGTTGTGTGTGTTCAAGGCGTACTTGTGCGTCTGTGACATGCTCATTGTCTTCAGTCACAGCATCACGCAGACGTCTCCATGCCTGGAGCCGCTTGTCTTTGACGCTGGCAAAGAACTCCAGCTCAGGCTGACGCGCTTCCTCAACGACAAAGTCTTCATCGAGGATGATGATGGTAATCTCTAACTGTCTGTGTTCTGACTGCTTTAAGATGTGTTCGGTGATCATACTCTGTGACTTTGTCATTGTGAAGAGTATCTGCTGGTAGAAAATTATTAAACATCATAGTATGTTTTGTGTTTTTTTTGCATTGTATGTAAGAAAGTGGAAGATATAATTAAAGAAAGAAGGCTCAGATGGATGGGACACGTCTTGAGAATGGACAACTCTAGAACAGCTCGTCAGGCAACACACTGGGAACTGAGATGTTACGAGAGAAAGCCAGGACGACCACGGAAGAACTGGGTAGATGTCATCAAACGAGACCTCAGACAGATGGACTTGACCTGGGAAGAAGCCGAGGAACTGGCGAATGACAAAGCAGAATGGCGTCGACGTGTGGCCCAATGCAGCCAACTGGATGCGGGATGAACTAAGGTCTAGGGTCTAATGTAAGAATGTGGATTGTGGATGCATGGTGTATTACTGTTGCATGGTGAGGTGAGCCTGGTGAGAGTGAGAGCTGTCTGGATGACTAACCACCCCTTCAGTGCTTTGACACTGTAGGTTGTTAATCCAGTCTATAAAATATTGTCTCTGAAATGACGTACAGTGCTTTGAGTGGGACGTTGAAATTCAATGTCTTTTCAGTAGTTGCATGGATTGTTTGTAGCACAAGCGAGCAGTCTGTCTGTGTGTTGATTGCTAGACGGCATGGACGAGAACAAGAAGATTGAGGAGCTACACAAGAGAAGAAACTTCCTGGCTTCGTTCTGCAAACTGATCGTCTACAACATCATCAAGATCAAGTGTGCCACCGACATGTTCAAGTACTACATGAAGGTATCATCACACTCACACACAGTTTCTACAGTATACTCTGTCTGGACAGTAACCAGTTACCTCAAGAAGATCTGGAAATAAACTTGGATCAAGGGAGTAGGGAAAAGTACTGGAAATACCTCGGGAATTTGTCAGACGACTCCAGCAGCTTCACTCATATGATGATTTTCCTAGGTATTTGCAGCACTTTTCCCTACTCCATTGATCCATGTTTATTTCCAGATCTTTTTATTAAATAACTGTAACAAAGGAACAACGTTATACTACCTGGTGTAACGTTATTCCTTTGTTATTGTTACAGTTAGTTAACTTACTTAATATCACTAACACTTGCATGTATAACATCGTAGCTGTAATAAAGGAACAACGTTATACCACCTTCTCTGAGGGTGGTATAACATTGTTACTTTGTTACAGCTACAGTGTCATCCATGCAAGTGTTAGTGACATTGAGTATTGCAGCATCTTAAACTTTCTTTATATTTTATTGAAAGTTATTGTTTTGTTTCTCTTCTTAGTCATTTTGTGACTTTATGGCAGCTTTTAGTCTTTGAACACAGTTAAAACATTGAAGTGTGTTTTAAAACAGCATTAGCAATGATTTATTGGTGAATTCTAATCAGTTTGTGTGCTTAAAATGCCACAAAACCCCAACCATCCATCCTTGTGCGAATGTGTGTGTGTGACGAATGTAGTTCTACAATGACTATGGTGACATCATCAAAGCGACGTTGGGCAAGGCGCGTGAAATAAACAAGGTGCACACGGCCAAGACGCTGGCAGCAAGTCTGACTCAGTTGTACAGAGAACTTCAGGAGGAGCAGCGCGTTGTTGACCACAGCTCGGAGAGTTTTCTCTCAATAAAGGTCATCATCGAACAGCTGTTCAGTTAACATGGCATCTTGAGCATTGTTGTATTATTAATCTTCTATACATTGATATGATTACCTCATTTGCTGCTGTGACACTTTTTTGATATCATTAATGGCAGCACCGCAGCAGGTGCCACATTTCATTAAATCTATTCAAGAACTAATGTGGTATGAAGAGAAATATAGGCCAGTCGGGAAAACTTCCTTTTGTCAGAATCACCTCGATACATTTCTTTCAGTCCTAACACATACAGCATGTTAGAGATCACGTGATGTCACGTTATATCAATCTACAGTGTGAGTCCAAAAATCCCTTTGTGGTTTTCTGACATTTTTTACTCACATGTCACATATTATACGTTCCTATCTACGCTAGATTACTAATTTTTATTCAGTTATCTCCAACTTTGACGAAGTTACGCCATACTAAGTGAGACCACCCATTGATTTTTTTACATTTCACTAGAACTTAACTTCTAAGTTTGTTTACTGAGCAAATGACGTCACTGTTGGCATCATGTGAATGTCATATCCAACATGTTTGTTGACATTATAAAAGCAGCAGATCTGGGATGACTTGACACAGACAATGATCAACAAAGCTATCAACGACTTTCGCAATTGTCTGCACGCGTGCGTTTCGGCCGATGGTGGACATTTTGAGCATATTATGTGAACAAGAACCAAGTTACAACAGTCAAGTCAGTCAACAGTCAAGTTAAGTTATTTACAAGTCTGCTGATGGAGACTGCACTAGTGAGATTAAAAGACGTATAGCAATGGCTCGTCAGAAGGCAGTTGAACTGACTACCATTTGGAAGGACAAAAACGTCACGTCAGCGTTGAAAATCAGAGTGATGAAGTCGATGGTCTGGGCAGT
>Ga0056114_1001095_pt1 | contig 11570 bp, 3 predicted proteins | sample WorMetHERISLAND1_FD_77005 | JGI IMG/M metagenome (GOLD analysis project Ga0056114, IMG submission 77005) | Marine gutless worms symbiont microbial communities from Max Planck institute for Marine Microbiology, Germany - Olavius loisae HERON... ...
GATGAAAATTGTTTACCGTCAAACCACCATTCAACTAGTAGAACGATTGGGTTTATGCATCAGTTGATAACAGGAAGCGACACATCGATCCCAGCCGTCTGCTACGCATGTCGGTTACGGTGTCCGTTGCCGTGTCACAAGTGGGTATGACTGAACTGATATTTGTCAACCCTAGGGTGAAGGTGAAAGGCCAGTATTACTGCAATGTCTTGCTATCTCATCAGATGCTTCCAGCAATCAAACGTGTCACAGAACGTTGTTTATTCACAAAACAATATGTTGCTTGTGGCGAAATTGGTCATTTTTTTGTGTTCTGTGATTTCCCAAGGTAAGGTAGTTGCACTAGATAGGTGAGGTGGGAAATGAAACCATCTTTCGATGACGTGTAGACTTACTAATAACTGTGCCAAAAATTATTGTAATCGAACACTTATTAAAGTTATTGTAGAAAATGTGGTCACATGTTTTTTTGGGGGGACACGGTGTATGTATAGTGATACTCACAATTTGAACAATAACTGATATTGTCAAAATTCATGTCTGGAATGACCACAGTATTTCAAGTAGTTCTCAGTTGTAACTAATCTATAGGTCTTGTGATTTTTAGGTCACATGCCGAAACAGCACTGTTCAGTATAGCATTATGGCCACTGTGTACTTTAAAATCATCATGTCTTCGCACCTTAAATAACACTCTATTCCATAGTTATTCATAGCTATGAACTATAGCACTACTGAGTTGTTAGATGGTTTGCTGTTAATGTGTATTGTCAATTCTTGTATCATATTAAATAAAGCCCATAAAGCTAAGGGTTTAACTTGAAGTTTTGACTTCAGCTACAGTAAAAATTGTCCAGAAAAATGTGTCCATGAGCTGCCGAAGTTGTGGACTCCGATACCTGCCAGTTTCTGCCACCAAATGTGTCCAACAAGCATATATTGTGATGCCGTGATTGGTTGACTGACCAAACCCTGCAACCATGACTGCTGCTGCATTCTGATTGGTCATCAATCATCCCACAATCCTTTATTGCTGCAGCTAAAAATAGATATTCTTGACCACCACTTGGTCCGCCATATTGAGTGGCAACTATCAATGGTCACAATTTTGTGTTTACGGGATTGGCCAGTTATCCAGAAGAATATTTATGTACATCCTTGTTGCATCCAGATTTGCCAAATATCCATATCTGGAAAAAAATTTCTTATATCTGTGTGTCCATAAGTAAGTTAGGTATTTGTTTTTAGCTGTGTAGTTAACTAGTCTGTTTCTCTGTTTGTTGTTCAGTCTCTTATTTTTACAGCCGTCAAATTAACATGTTAATTTAATGCATTAACATCTAATTATTATGATTAAAAAATTAACGCCGTTAAAAAAATTAACGCAATACATTAATTCTGTGAAGCAGGAGTTTGATACTCAATTAAAATGCAGCTATTTGATCGAATAACATTCAGTTAATTATTATGTTACGGTTGCAACATTGCTGTTCAGTTGACAAGCTCTTAATAGTGTTTGATGTCATGTTTGACACGTGTAGTCGTTCGCTGGCGGCAACATAAATAGACCTGACGAGTTGATGCGTTAATGCACAATTAAAATAATTAATCGTATGATTAACATGATTAAAAAATAGTTGGTAGACAGCTTCACTTATTTTACTCTAACTGGTTGGTGTTGTTGTGCGTTGTGTAGAAGTAAATGCAGATGTTGCGGAGGCGGAGAGTGTAGTGCTGGACGTTGGGCCAACGACGCTGTTGAGTGCTGACGTGGGGCGAGCTAAGATGAACGTGAGACAACGCAACAAGAGAGCTCCGACGGCGGCACTTCTGAGGCAGAGAGCAGAAGATTCAGAGGCGGGTGTTGATAATCATGAGGAGACTGCTGTGGTCTGTCAGAGTCCCGTCACGGCTGATGAACCAGGCATAGTAAGCCGCAGTCTTGTTGATGAAGCTGGATTTGTTGTCAGCTGGATAGCTGTGTAAGCTGTGAGTTGAGTTGAGTTGTCACACTGAACACACCATGGTTGTGGTATGTATTCCGGTCGTTGTTATCTTTGTGGTTGTTGGTCGACTGTTTGTGTAGTCGCCGGTCGTTGTACACGCGACAGTTCACACTGATCAACCGAGTACATCGCAGCTTGACGTTGAACCCAGTCAAATGCCTTCACAAGAAGGTCAGCTATTGTGACGCTTGCACTGTCATAGAACTGTGTCTGCTGTTCTCAATTACTTGTTGGACATTTATATTAGTCCATTTTGTAGTAAAACCACATTGAGATAATATGATTTGAAATACAATTAACATTATGATTAGCTGTGTTGCTTAATATGTTGGCTTTGAGTACTTAGTTAGAAGTAACATTAGCAGAGCTGAGCTTCAGAGTGAGTGAGTGACCAGATGTCAAAAATTACAAATGACGGCTTAACTCGGTCTGGTGCAGGATGCTTTACAGCTGTACCCATATGACAACACTGGGTGTCAAAGGGTTAATAGGAGATCTGTGTGGAATGATCATTGATGTGATGACATGTCTGGTGTGGACAGGTGATGAGAAGGAGGAAGTGATGGAGTCCAGTGCTGAAGCAGTGGTAGAGCTACCAGTTGTTGACGCTCCGGTCGACATCAGCAGTGACCAGTCTGCTACACTGACCAGTGATGCTGTGGTTCCGGCTGATGAGACGGTTGCTATGGCAACCAGTTCACAGAGTGCTGACAGTGTGGTGCAGGAGGCTGGTGTTGAGGCGAAGGAGGTTGAGTTATCAGTGACGAGGGATGAGGATGGTGTGAGGGATGAGGAGAGTTGTGATGCTGCTGCAGCTGCAGAGCAGGAAGTAGAGAAGTATTTGACAGAGAGCACGCCATCTGACAGACACGATTACACAGCTGCCGTCGACACTCAAGTAGAATCCACTGACTTGCAGCCTCTTGATAGCGACATTGAGCCAAGTACACGAAAAGTTGACTGGGATGCACTGGAGAGACCGAAGGAGAAGGTGTCCGATGCAAAGACTGCGGAGTTTAGTCAAGTTTTCAACAAAGTCGTGAAGCGTAAATCAGCCACTGAGAGCAGAGATTCGGTCCATTCTACTGCAGAGCGTCCGTCTTTGTTTCCGGCTGAAATCCGCAATTCTTCTGAGGCGCATTTCGATGTCGCCGCCAAGCAGTTGCCACCTGGAACGCCAGAAGATGCTGGCAAGAGTGAGCATGAAACTGGCGGAGCGGAGCGGTTGTCAAGCCCTGTGAAGGATGGTGAGCAAGTTGAGACTGGCAAGTCTGTGGATGAGCTAAGAGCAGCTGTGGAACCAGCTGAGACTGGTGTGACCTGTGAGAGCCCAAGACAGCTGTCTTCCACTGCTGACAGTTCCACTGTTACCATCGAAGCACATTTACAGGATGACAAGACACCAGCAGCTGGCAAACCACAGTTGCAGGACAGTGACATAAACCTCTCATCTCCCAGTAAAGAACGTTCCCCGACATCGAAGGTGAAACCTTGCAGTCAAGGTACAAGTCCACTGTCTCCCGGTGAACAGTTGACTGGTTCACCCAAGATGAGTCCAGTCTCGGAGGACAAAGGTCCAGTGAGTCTTAGTCAAGAGTCTATCAAGAGCCTTTCTAGCAGTGAAGATGCATTGTCAAAGCAACAGGAGGAAGATCCCTCTGCCGAATCTCATACCAGTGTGGTCCAAGAGCCGTCAACTGACAAGCAAGATGTGAGCCGGCCTGAAACTAAGATGGGAAGTTTTCATATGCGTCAAGCAAATCTCAGTGAGTCCAGTAGGAATATCACCGTGCCAGAGTCGCAAACTATGCAGGCATCTTCGCTGTCTTCTGGTAAATCTACGCCAGGACAGAGTCATTTGCAGACTAATGCTGAACAATCGACCGACCTACCAGTCACTGATGATAAGCTGTTAGTGCAGGAGGCTGTCAATGTAGTTCCATGTGACGCTGCCGCCACTGTGGACGTTTGCACTAGTGACAGTCATTCAGTCGATCAAATATCAACCGTCACTGGCGAGTGCTCCAATGCCAGTAGGTCAGCATCTGAACAGAAGACTGGCGCAGTCGATGCTGACAGCGCCAAGACCTCGCCAGCTCAGCAGAAGACAATCACTGCCAGGATATCAAGTACGAAGGTGCAGCCATCGGAGACACAGAACGATGAGCCGGCGTGGGTACTAGCAGCGAAGCACAGGTCACACAAGTGGACTGATGGCAAGGCGGAAGAACTGGAGAAAAAGCCGCTGAAGTCTGTCGTGGCGGACGTTGACGACGAGGTTTGTTGTTGTGTTTTGTGTTCAGTGTTCGCCAGTTTTATGGATTATAGTTTACTATTATTCAGTCTTTTCACGTTTAACTTCCATTTGAATGTCTCAGAGTTGATGAACTACAAGTTAAAGCTGACTAAAGTCAGATCGTGACAGGTAACACTGTTTGTCAACCGGCCAACACAGGTTGTTGTTGGCGGTAGAAAAAAATCCAGTGTTTTATGTCTTAATAATAATAATAATAAACGACAATTTGTAAGGCGCCGTAACATGTCAGTAGACATTACAAGGGCGATTCTTGTGATAAAATAGGGTGACAGCAGTTTTTCATCTACTTGCAGCTTTCGTTTTCCATCAGTATCCAGATGCACCGATAAGGCACAAGTCAGTTATCGATATAATTTAAATTAGTACACAACTGAACAATTCTACCAGCATTTCTGCTGATTTTGCTTACACTATGACTATATAAAATAAAATAAACTGGTTTTTTTGTGTCATTGGTTACGGATTTCTAAAAATAGAATTTTAGTATCCAATGCCATCATGCTAGTTAATTAATTAATTAATTTAATTAATTAATTGTTAGTTAATTAATTTTGAAACTTAGTAGAAAGTAGAACATGAAATTGAAACTATTGTAAGCATTCACGGGCTTCATTCATTTGCACTTATTTGGCTGGTGAGTGGTATGGATACATGTTATTGAATACAACATAACACACTGCTGCAGATGATAAAATTTATTTCAGTGACTAAAAGGCAGTCCACACTCCTCAGTGCAGAAGTCGCAAGCTATAAATAAGAACACAAACACTGCAAAAGAGACAATACAATACGCACACACTCACACAAGCATTCATCAAATTACAACATGGATACACAATATAATAAAATAACTTGTGTTTAATTACATGTGTAAATGTCAATCTGCCGATACCGACATATTAATCGGTGCATCCCTACTGACTACAATGTTAAACTTTCGCATTTAGGCTGCAGCATCTTTCCACTAAATTATTGTTTTAGTGAGATGACGTAACGTAATAGACGGTGTTTTCTTCATTCGCTGTTGGCTGACACGGTGTCATTGTCCACTGACAGAGACACTTGATTGTCAATAACACATTTCATTGAGGTGGTTTGTCAGTGTGACTCTACACTCAGTGCATTTTGTGCCATGTTTTGCTGTGACTGCATGTTTGGACCTATGTAGTGTAGTGCTGTATAATTATTAGTACATAGATAATTTATTCTTAGTATTATTTCCTATTATCGTGACAACTTTGTTGTAGGGAATTATACTTTTTGCTCATGTTGTCTCTGTACATGATTACTCAACAAGTTCAAGACTGATTTCACTAAAACTCAGCATCTGCTCATTGTTCATTGCAAGAAGTGATTGGTTTTTTATACCCCCAGCCCATAGGGAGGATCTCTTAAGGAGAGAGCAAAATCTTCAATTTAAAACTTGCCTCAGGGTGATGCGTTGCCGCATCGGGACACCCATGAAATGCAATATGTCATTACCGTTCTGACGTCAGTCTTTGCCATCAGTAGTTTAGCCTGCGACTAAATGCAGCTTAGCACTCTGAGTTTGTTTATGACATCAGTCACTGTCGTGTTTCTATGCCACTCATAGCATCTGTGTGACGTGTGTGTTAGGACCGAGACCTGTGTCGAGTCGGCTCAGTCCGTGACATGGTGAAAAAGCTCCAGTCAGTCAACTAGTGACTACACTGGCCTCACACATACATATGATACGCTGCTGCAGGATTCAACTTACTGCTGTGTGATTCGTCTGTGTGGCTTGGCAAATTCATTGCCATTGTGGCCATCTTGGTATAGGTTTGTTTCTAAGTTCAGTTCAGTTCAATAAGATCTCGGAGTATGTAGGCCTGCTTGAACAGGTGAGTTTTCAGTCCACCTGGCAACTGTTCACGACTGATGGAGGGCGAGTGAAGGTGAGGTGGAAGAGAGTTCCAGATGCCTGCAGCTGAAAATGTCCAATACTTATGGTTTTTAGCACCCAACAGCATGGAGCATATACATGTATGCTTAGTGCACTATAAGCTGTCGCTTGTCCGTCTGTCTGTCTGTCCATTACATGTGTGGATAACCGTTGAAGTGAAATGAAATTTCAAGAATGAAATTTTACGGTATGGTAGCCCCATCCATGCCTGTAGTTTTTGCGGGTTAAGTTTCATCCAGAAATTCTAACGGCTTACACCCGAGTGGGGGCATCAAACAACGGAAAGGTGGGGAAATATGCCATTTACTAGCTTTAAACATCAATATCTCGAAAACAGCAGGAGATACATTCAAAGTTACTATTAATGACTGATGGGAAGTTGCATATGTGCTTTCAATTGAAACCAAGATCAGATCGATGACCTTGATTGGTATAAGGTCCAATTTTCGGAGAATTTCGTGGGATTTCGCACATTTGGGAGGCAACAACAGCTAAATGAATGAAGATAGACCCATATCTACAGCGACAGATTTGGCTTCATCTCACTGGGTTCACTCACTGTGCTTAGATTACTTTGTGTGTGTTAGATTATGTTCTTGTATTATATCTGCATGCATCTTGTATTATTGTAACACGGTGAGGTGAGCCTGGTTAGACTGAGGCCTGTCTGGATGACTAACCACCCTCCTTCTGTGCTTTGACACTGTTGGTCGGGTCATCAGACCTGTAAAAGCCGTCGGCCGTATATCCTATATTGTGTTGGTGCAGACGTTAAACCATGCGCAAACAAACAGGGTTGTAACCCACTGAATGTTCTTTTCCGCATTATGTTCCATGCGTTGATGTGCCGTAGATTTCTTCACTAGGGGCCTTCGTACATGCACTGTTGTCGCTCACTTACCTTGTTGTTACTAGGCTTCCTTGCTGGGCACGGCATAATTACGTGACCTTCATTAGCTGGCCCGACCTGGCGTGGTATAGATAGTGGAACACAGATGTCGTTAATCTACCAGTAGATTAACAAATTAACAACATCTGTGCCATGAATGCAGCTATCAGTAATTCAACCAGTCATAACTTGTCTAATTAACTCACGAGATTATTTTAACATGTCCTGGTAGCATTATGTCAATGTTCTTGTATGCAGTATGTTGGTCTGCAGCAGTTATGAGGAACAGCGCCAGTGCTTAGTGCCAGTGTGCTCATATTTTCGACTTTGTCACGCGTTGCTCCATCATATGACCATGATACTCAGTTGTCTTCCAGTTGCACACATATCCATGACAGTCCAGTGTTTGTTCTTGTTTTCCATTGATCAATCTCAGTTGTTTGTTGTCGTTTGCAATGACAGCGACGTGTCTGTCTTGGCATGCATCCACTTCGTCGTTGCTTCTATCAACGTTTACCCAAGTTTTACATGATTTTTTTGTTTTGTCCTAATTTTTGTATTAGGTTTCCTTGAAATGCAGTGGAAGTTTAGCAGTTTGTTGAAGGTTATTGACGATTGTGTGTGATCGAGAGCACTGTAGAATAAGCCCACCTCGTTTCTTGGCCCAGTGTCGTAAGAGGCAACTGAACCAGGGTAGCTTTGTTTTTGCTGTGTTTTGTATTGTTTGCTTTTTCTGGGCTCTGTTTAGTTACTGTGTTGTCTGTGTTCTACTGTCTTGTATTTTCTAGCGTGAGCAAACTAGAATGGCACTCTGTAGCCTAATTGTGCTGATGTGCCGTTAAGAATCTATTCACTCACTTGACTTATTCTCATTTTTACTGTTGGTCTTCTCGCACACATTGGTTGCTGTTCACAGTCACATTGTGGTCTGTGTACTTGTTGACCTGTGTCTTAATGACTTATGTAAATCAAAAAACCTCCGAAACCCCGTGAAAGTAGTGTATATGGATGTATTCACATGTGTATTATTTCGAGAGATTGCTGCTATGTTGAATTGCGTTCACAATACAGTCGTTCAATTAGACTTCAGTTGTACATGACGAATTAGGTCGACCATTGTCACGTGTAGGCTGTTGACAGTTTAGTTGCTTACTGGTGTGTGCTCTATTAAAAACACTTATTTGCCAGGTGGCAACACCTTTGGCATAAATTAACTATTAATAAACTTCATAACATCTATTCTTGTCTATCTATAAGTAATCTGAAATTCAGTGATGTCAAGAGGGAACAAATACTTTATAATCAGCTCACAGTAAGTCAACATATTTAACCTAATCTTACATCTTACAAGATGCAGATTGCCAAGTATATATACACCTTGTAATTCTTTATTAACTGTAGAACATATACTGATCAGTTGTTTAGGTTTGATATAATTCGCCAAAATTTCTATACAGCTTCTAATCTCAAAGATCTCTTCATAATATTCTGCTTAAATGAATAATTTTTTATACACATCATTGGCCTTACTAATAAACTTTAAACTATTTCCGGCACGATGTAGCCGATATTTGTGTGCTTAAAATGCCGTTCATCCATCCAACTGCCATGTGCTAATGTCACGGTTGCTTGTTCAACATTATTGTATTGTATGTGTTTTAGCCGCAATTGTAATATTTGCGTTCAGCTGTTGTTAAATTTTTTTTTTGTAAAAATGTGTGGAAATTATGAAGTATTTGTAATATCTTCTAGCAGCTGTTGTTTGTCAACATGATGTGTGCATACAGCTTTCACTGTCTGTCCTTGTTTTCATCTCTTGTGCCTTAAGAACTGCTCACATTCCCGTGTCAACATGGATCTTGAATCACTGACTTAATTCGCAGATATGACGTCTGATTATAGCTTTTACTTCTATTTTGTAAAGACAGCTGTCTTCTGTGTATATTCACATTGCATGTGTAGGTTATACCATAGTCAAGAGTACTCATATACTGTATGCTCATATACACGAGTGTATATGAGGCGAGATTATGGTATAACTGGCTTATAATCAACTTTATTCATCGAAAAAAAAACATTCGATAGCAACATTAAAAAAACAACACACCCAGACACACGCAGAAAAAAAGAAAAGATCTTATTACATGACCAAAGCGATGACTGCCCTTGGTCACACTTGAGTGCATGCTCGGGACTGACACTGTGATGAGAGTTACGTGACAAGAGTAGATCACGAAAACAAGTAGTGTTGCACTGTGAATTCTGCTGATGAGTTGTGTGTGTAATCAAATGTAGCTTAGAGTTTTTATAAGCATGTTATACCGTGCAATGTACTTGAGTCGTTTGGGTGATAATTCACTCAGTTGTTGACCGATGCCTTGTGATAGATAGCTTGATGTAGTAATTGGTGATACACGGATATATTTAGGGCGTAATGACTTGCTATAAACGTTCTTCCGTACAACCTTTCCATTGTCTGTTATTGAACAGTGTTTTATCTTCTGCAGCCATTACAACTAAACAGTTTAATGGGAACGTTGCAGTACACACATTGCCCTGCGTTGGCTTGGGAGCGTTGTAGAATTAGCCCACCTCGTTTCTTGGCCGAATGTTATAAGAGGCGACTGAACCAGGGTAGTTTTGTTTTGCTGTATTTTGCATTGTTTGCTTTTTGAGTTGTATTTAGTTTGTGTGTTTTCCTGTGCTGTTTTGTTTGTCAGTATCAGTCAATTGATTGGCTGTGAAGACTGCCTCTGAAATGACGTAGATTGTGTCGAGTGGGGCCCCTCCCAGTACATACACAACTGTTACTGATCATTTGTTGGTTAATAGCAGGTAATCAGTGTACTTCTTTCACTCTAAAAGTAAAATGTGATATGAACATTATATTGTAGTGAACTTGAATACATGTTTTTTCACCCCATGAATACCTGTCGCAGTAATTCCACCGTCCTGTTACTTTCTGTTTTTTTATCCCTGCTATGAAGCTTACTAATAAACTTTTACTTTTGCTGGGCCTCTGTTTAATTAAATTTTATAGCTACTATTTGCATGTGTAATTATGTATAAAACCCTAACAATCCGTCCACTGTTTGACTCCAGTTGAGTGTGTTTATGTCAGTTCATTACGTTTATTTGTAGCACAGTTTTGTAACTTCTTGAGCTGCACAACTCCGTAATTTGTTGATTTTGGTTAAAATTTAAGTTGTAATATTCTGCGTTTGTTAGGTGCTTGTTTTGCTGTTACTGGCAGTTTTGCCGTCGTCAAAATGTGTTTTTACATTTGTTGTAAACTTTCTGTCGTCATTGGGTTTGTGGGTCGATTTTATCAACAATGTATAGCCAGACACACTCGAGGCCTAATTGACCTGGCTGCCACAGTAAGGACAGGTTGTTGCCTGATCGACATTATGTGCGCATGATTTCTCTGAAGGATGTACTGTGTTCATAGTAATTTGAGACATAATTTCCTCAACCATTTATCGTATAATCGTGTTAATTTAACTTGTTAACTTTGATGCATGTGCAATCAGTTGACAATGCCTTAGAAAGGCAAGGTCATTTTTGACATGTTTGTTTTCATCACGGCTTGTATGATAGCTCTTGAGTCCACGTTAAACTCTTGTATCTTATCGTAACGACGATGACACAAGTTAAAAGCACAATATTGTCTCCCCTCGTGCTGTGCCTATATCCATTGATTTAAAAAACAACAAATGAAAATTGTTATAATGCTTATATGAACATTGACATCTAGGCTATTATTGATTTGATGCAAAAGTAATGTCATCCGCTTTAATTTTTGTTGTTACAGTTGTGTGAGCTAAAAATTAACCGTCATCTGATTTGAACTGTTTTTCCGCTTATCGTACATAACTTAACAACTCTAGGAGAAACGCTGACTGACCTTGCAGATTGGCAAAATTCAAACTGACGTGACGTCACGTGACCTTTATATGAACTTTTCTGTGAAAGTACATTCTGTGCTCAGCTTGACGGTGCCTTTGATTGGTATCGGCACGATTCTGCGCATGCCACACTGGTCGCGTTACGAAATATTTTAATTGATTTACGTGAATAAAGCAATGACAGTGAGATGACAACAGATGGATTAAAAGTCGTGAGTCTGCCAGCAGTGCTGTCATTGAAATATTTGCTTTATTATCAAGCGCTTATAGGCCTACAAATAAATCAATCAATAGGAAACGCCTAAATAGCAGAGCTACTTCTACAAATGGCTTGCGTAGGACTATGTTGTTAGTTTTGAGCCTCAGTCGCAATGCCATGCCATGCAGGGCATTTTTTAACGCCCAGTGACGCACAAAATGTGCAGTGATAAATTGAAAATGTGCAGTGACAAAAGGCTGTTTGTGCAGTGATAAAATCATTTATCAAAGCATGAAAATGTTCAAATTTAAAGACTTACAGAGCACA
>Ga0056114_1001096_pt1 | contig 11569 bp, 8 predicted proteins | sample WorMetHERISLAND1_FD_77005 | JGI IMG/M metagenome (GOLD analysis project Ga0056114, IMG submission 77005) | Marine gutless worms symbiont microbial communities from Max Planck institute for Marine Microbiology, Germany - Olavius loisae HERON... ...
AAATCATGCCGCTAGCTTTCTTCGTTTTGACACAATACCGGCGCGTGACGGACGGACAGACAGACAGACACGTTGCGATCCCTATAACCCGCGCTAGCATAGCGTCGCGCGGGTAAAAACCAAAAAGACCCACAGTGGGCAGTTTCCTACAGGTGGTCCATTGTAACCATCTTCAATGTCGCGTGGTTTAAGAGATATTAAGCCTCAAACAGCTGGGGGTCATGTGACGTCATTGTTCACGTGAAAACACGACCCACAGTGGGTGGTTCCCTATAGGTGGTCAATTATACACCAACCCTCTATCTCGCATCGATACTGAGATATTACTCGTCATATGTCAGATAAGCATATTTCCGTAGTAAATGCATTAGGAGTTGAGGGAACATATGCTATTTTTCAGTAATGCACCCCTAGCGGCTACCAAGGGGCGTCGTGTTATGTATTAGCCTCCAAAATTAGTTAACGGCTGTCGATATATCAGTGCTATGACCGTCCCATAGAAAATGCATTAGACATGGTAAAAATTGGGGGTAAAATAGAGGAAAACTTTATCATATTTTAAGCCCTAACAAACTCGATCTTAGTTTTGTAGCCCCAAACGACTGTGCAAAGTTTCGCCAATTTCAATTCAAAATTGCAACCATAGGAGCGATGACAGACAGACACACAGACAGATGCCAACGACATTAGAACCTGGAGCCTGTCCCATGCTATGCTATAGCAAAGGGACAGATAAAAAGTATATTTAATGCCACTCCACATGAAAGCCAGAGCATGCAACAAACTGCAACCTCAGTCTTCATCTGGTCGTGACTGTCTTCCACCTTCTTCACAACCTCGTACCGGTTACACCGGAAGTAGCCGCCGGTCGCCGTACTGTGCTTCTTCCACGCCTCCAGACAGACCCAGCAGAAGTCATACTTACACTGCAACACAGACAAACAGACACTGTACAAACCAATACAACAGGAAGAACAGAGCGTCAATGAAGACACGATCAGTCCTATGCCAACCAGCAGACACACTAGTTCATGATGCATCAATGAGACAGAGCACACCTTGGAGCACTTCATGTGATTACAGCCCTCGTTCTTCTGTATCGGTGACTTGCAGTTGGGACACGGCTTTGAGTTGGTCACAAGCCACAGACAGTTCGCCGAGTTCTCCGTCTCCTCCTCAGTTCCATGCACTAAACAGCACCAACACAACTGCAGCAACAGACACGACAGAGTCACCTTACCACTGATGAACCACCAGCTACAACAGTTTCTGTCCTATCAAAAGTCTTTGAACTGCCATAACGAGAAATACAAGACATAGATAGGTACAACATCTAGTTTAGGTACAACATCTAGTTGGTAATTTAGAGTAATTTCCTTAAGACAATTGTCACTTATCAAGTTGCACTTGCAGCTGTATGGGACTATACTGTGAAATACCATAACTGCTTAAAAGATTACAAGAATTACGTAACACCGCTAACGATCTGACGCCAGCAGACAAGAGCATCGTTTGCATTACAAATTCACCGTAATTTACTAACCGGTAACTCTGATACATTGTGGGAGTCTGCCATTCCTCATGTACATTCACTGCAATTTTTACACATTAATCTGGCATGTATATAAGAAAATGTAAGTGGGTTTTTTTCTGAAAACAGTGTGCAGATTCAGGATATTTGACATGTATTGGTCTAAGCAGGTCACAATCATCAGAACATGGATTGTATAACGGAGTCAGTAAGGTTGGTAGGTCTAATAACAACAGGCTAAACAAAATGGTATAATACTGAATAACAGCGATGTCCAATTAATGCCACTAAACACTGAATTACAGACGAAGCCACTACAGCACTGCTATAGCATTCAGCAGCAGCGAAATGTATATTACAGCAAATGCTTACACTCTTCGGGTTTAATGTCGGCAATTTTCTGGTGCCAGTTTTTCCAATTTTCACAGCTTGCAGGCTCGTGAGCTTCACCAAGGCATTCCCTGAACAATTCAACACAAAGCTACTCAATCCACACAACCACCGCTAACTTGTAATTAATGTAGACTAAGAAAACAACTTTATATCTGAACAGTTTAGAAATCTGACTTATTTTGATACTTAAATACAAATTACATATTAAAGACGCAAATATTTCACATCACACTGATTGAAGTTGTGCAACCATCGCGTTACTTAGACAGCACATTTCTGTCCCCAAACACTGCCCTTAAGTCAGGGATGAGGGGGGAGTCCCCTACCCCTACATCGAAGATGATGGGAGTCTCCTGGCCCTGATGTCGGGGATGAGGGGGAGTCCGACTGTAGAAACATTCGTTTGACTGTTATGCCAATTTTTGCAGAACTTGGTTGATTATTGGGGAATCATGACTGTGGGTAAAAAAGTATGGGCTGTGGGGAACCCACACTCTGGGATAGCAGTGGGACTGACAATAGGTATTCATGGTCTGGTCCTGGTAGATCAACCTGGCAAATGCAGCATCTCTAAGTTCAACAGTTTTTGCATGTTGCAAAACTTTGAATTCTGACCTCTGGAATTAATCACCTACTGTAGCCATAATGGCTCATCCTGTCACATTTAGTAGCTCTTGCTGGGACATCTGCCACGTGTTGGAGGGGAAAGAAAATTAACAATTAACAGAATAATTTTGAAACTACCCTAAACTAGGTATGTAAGAGTATTTCTATATTGCACAGTTAAAACAGTTAACAATGTGTTGTTTCCTCGTTGCCCAAATAAGGTGTTGAGTGACCGCCTAAACTGTTAATGAATGGTCAGGAGCAAGAGGGAATATTGCCAGAACTGTTCTGTAGTAGTGGTATTGTGTAGCTTTCTGTAGACTGAGGCCTGTCTGGATTCTAACTACCCTCCTTCAGTGCTTTGACACTGTTCGTTGGGTCATCAGACCTGTAAAAACCGTCGGCCGTATAACCTATATTGTGTTGGTGCAGACGTTAAACCCTGCTCAATCAATCAATCAATGAGCAGCAAACTGTTGTAGACATGTGGTCTGGTCGCAGTGAAGGTCCTCCCTCCAAGACAACTGCTAAGTCATCTTGTGTAGTTCTGGTGCTGCCTAACGGAGCATCAAGCAAAACCGGCTCAGAAACGTCAATTCTGAGTATACAGGACTTTCTCGGCAAGCCTAAAACAATATGAGGTCGATCTGAGCTGATCCATGCCAGCCACATCTAGAGTCATTCACCAGCCAATCACAGAAACACTTACACAGCAGGCAACCCGACAGACGACATATATTAAAGCCATAAATGATTGTAATACAGTGTACACAGTAATACAAATAAACAATTTGCAAACATATTAAATTACTGTAAGACACAAGAAGTAAGCAGCAAGTACAGACCAACAAAAGATGTGACCGTTGCCGCAGTCGACAGCATGTGACGTGTCGGCAGGACTACGAACACCAGACGTGCTGCGGAACAGCGGCGACATGACGTTATCACTGTCAGGCAGGCGTACAGCACGGCCACAGCCTGGAGACGGACACCATTTGATTGACGGATTGCTCTCAACAAATGCCTACAGACACCGCAACCAAGCGACTACAGCATTACAACAGACTGGCCAACAGAACAAGATGGCACCGGTGTAATCAGAATGCAGTTATAACACAGTAATTAAAAATAAATATAAAATGTTACAGCCCATAACATTGTAGCTGACAACAAATGCATATGGTGGTGTCACACAACATATTCAAACTCACAGTCTTACAGGGATATCCATGGTCAGTTCTGCAGATCCGAGATCACAAAATTGACAACTGCCAAATGACAGTTCAATTCAATTCGAAATTTCAAATAATAGCTAAACTATTCGATTCGATTCAAAATGAAAAAACCACTATTTGCACAGCACTAACTGTTACATAAAACTAAAATGCTGCGTGACATCACTTGAGTGAAGCTGATTCAGTCTACCATCAATCTACGTTTACCTTGATGTCAAACTGGAGATAGCGTCGAGCCATGTCACGTGACACTAGCTTCTCAATGATGTCAACAGGAACCAACATGGCACAGTTGAAGCCTGGACACGTGATATGATGAGTTTGACCCTCGGTGATCTTCACTGTTAAATACCTGCCAACGCCAATCATTATACAGCTGTAAGCAGATCAGTGATGTCTGCTGACTGCAGCCGTAGAATGATAAACCACTGCATTACTCATTGTTTTCAACCAGGCAGTAAACAGGCACACAACGAACTTGTAAACAGCAACACACATGTTGACAAGTCCACGGAACAGTTATCACAGGCTGAACAGCAGTTCAAACTCGGTGTTAACGGCAACACATCATTCCTATGGGAGCCTTGCATGACTTTCTTACTTTTTTTATGGCACCGCCCCGAGGGCTAGACCCCAACCAATCTTCACGCAAGCATGTGCCTTTTTGCAGTAAAAATCGCTACTTTTCATGCCCCCTGATCTGCAGGCCCCCTAACAGGTCACAATTTGCCTAAATTTTGGACTTGGAAAATATTGCTCGACTTTGCCTTAACATTGTAAGTCCCAAATGTGAACAACCAATATTCTTCATCATAGCCCAATCAAACTGAAGTAATGAATAGGCAAATTGAGTGAGAAATTAAAATATGTACTTAGATTTAACATGGGTACAAATCATGTGATATTGTGCATGCACAATGATGATTAAATGTGTCACGAGGTCTGAGGCCCGATATCACATATTGGAGGAAGTCGACCGTTTTCGCACATTTCAGACATCCGTGACCTTGACCTTAGATCGGGTCATATGGTATATGGTGCTGCTTAACTCATCGACCTCTAGGCCGGACCTACATACCAAATTTCATTCGAATCTGAGAAACTTTTTGTGGACGGAGGGATGGACACTGAGCCTTTATTAGGTCATGAGTCTTGGTATTTCGGGCTGTGTGACCAAGCGCCTGTTTACTAACCAAAAATGTCCTATAGCCAAAAAATGGCAATAAAACAACAAATTTAAATGCAAAAGGCAGTTTATCACACCAGTTAACGGCATAATAAGTTACACATCGTAAACAGCAAAGAAAAAATGGGGATAATAGTTTTGCAGCAGTCGACATTGCGATGATATGCTGCAAAAGTGTTATCACCCTTACTGTATATACATGGTTTGTCAACAGCAGACAGTTATCAAACAGTAAGCGCCAGCTAATGACAGATGAGTTGAACATACATTTCCCAACATGATCGGCAGAAGTGGTGATCACAGGCAACGACAATTGCGTCGTCGGTTGCTGGTATGTTACAGTCACATATTTCACACTGTCAACACATATCAGCCACACCTTACATCACTGTTGTTACTTCGTCACTTTTATCACGATCCATATCTATAAATGTTGCAAAATGTTCTAACTTTTAGCCCAACAGTGAATAGCAAAATGTACTACATGTAGTTGCATGCATATGCCTGGCTAGGCGAGGGATAAGTGCTCAGTCTCCTTGGGATAATAATTGTCCTTCATGACATTTAGTCACATCTACCTACCATAACTGGAAAGTCTGCCTGCAGACAAAGAACTAACATCACAGATGATGGTGGCAACGTCAGAACTGTTGAGCCAGTTGCAGTGCAGATCACATGATTGGCACTTGGCACAGTGCTGAAACCAGCTAGACTGATTCTTATGTGCAATGGATGATGACATTGTCAAGAGCAGCAACCAGACCAACCAGCAGCATTAACTGACAGTGACACAATGGCTGGTGTGATCAGCTAACACAAAACCACTGCCAAACCATCCACAGAAATGTCAACAATGAAAACTTTCACACAGCTTGGACTTGGACCGGACTAAGTACGCACTGGCACTTTTTGTTTTAGTTTTAGTTTCTTTTTTACATACATTTTTTGGTTACATGTGCTAGACTAAGCTGACCAGTGACCACATTCAGCTTTGCACAACAGAGATGTATGCATGATATTGCACTATATAAATTTATGATATCTAAATCTATCTATATCTTCTCAGTCCACATTAAACTCTTCTATCGTATTGTATTGTATCATAGCGTGGTCAGTTTTCCTCAGAGTAAACTAAACACATATACATCAGCTGTTCACTTTGTGTTGTGGCAGATTTTGGACAGCATCAGACACGAGAACTGTTGGTTATTTGCTGACAAGCACATTCACAATGTGCTACATGCTAGACTGGAGGTTATTGGTCCTACTACTGTGTTGATTCCACACACTCCACTGTCAGTGTGTCAGAGTGCATGCATGCTGACAACACACCCATCAGACTGTCGTGCACACCGGATGTCAAGCTGTGGTACTTGCCGAATGGTCTGCAGCTAAATCTTGACAAGTCAGAGACCCTAGTAGTTTGGACATTAAAGCACACTACATCAATGGTCTCGACTGTGACCATCAACTACAACCACCCACCCACCTCTATTCAATCAGGTGAAAATACGGGCCTTTGGCGAGGATATGTTGTCTATTGGGGCCGTTTCAAGTTAACAATAGGCAGAAACAATAAATGATGACTTGTCAAGAGTACTAAATGTAAGTCTCTTTGTATCACTAACTTTCATTCCAACTAGATCAATCCCGTCACTCTGTGAAGAAATCAGAAAGACAACAGGCAGCTAAGAACGGTAAATGTAGTAAAAGCAACGGACCACAAACTGAGGTACGGGAACTGGAAGTGAGAAAGCTGATCCGGCATCGTTATCACGGGGCTCGAGTCTGCGCTCTGATACAACGACTGTTGGTGGGACAACGCCGCACTTCTCACAGCATGCTACAGCGTCACTGATCCACGCCTCAAGCAGCATCTCCCGAGACCACTCTGCACATGCAGTCACCATCATTAACTAACTCTCTGCTGATTGGACTATTTTCACAACGTTGTGAACGGGGGCTTCTGAAGCCACCTCCTAGTAACTTGTTAACTACTTGGAATTTCTGCACAGGTAGTTACTCATTGGAAAGTACTAAGAAATTTGACTCGAAGGACGTATAAAAGATTTTTCTGAGTTGTCTGCTTCTTCAATAATTAAACATTATATAATTTAAACTTATAGCAATTCAAGGTCATCCAAGGTCATTGATCTTGGTGCCAGCTGAAAGCGCATATGCAACTTCCTGTTAGTCAATAGTAGTAACTATGGATGTATCTCTTACCGTTTTCAAAATATTGATGCATAAAGCCAGATCGCTTGTTTTTCCCACCCATCCTTGTTTGATGTCCCAGCTCAGGGAGAACTCGTCAGAATTTCTGGATGAAACTCACCCTCACAAACTACAGGGATGGGGCTACCATACGGTGAAAATTTCAGTACCGTATCCTAACTTCATTTTTGACTGATCCACCCGTGTGTCATACGGACAGACAGACGATAGCATATAGCGTGCTCTGTATATATGCTGTCACGTGCTAATAATACTGTTGCAATGTTAACACTCTGCTTTGTTTGAATCCTTTTTACACACTAAGAAATATTTCCAAACTGGACTGTCCATAGTGATACAGTAGACACTAGATGCAACGCCTTGTTGAATGCAACAAAAGCAGCAGTTATGATTCTGCACAAAGGGCTCTGGAAAGGAGGCAGTAAATTTTACTGCACCTGTAGCTTCCTGGGCATGAGGCACGACGGGTAACATCGCGCTATTTGATTCATCCACAGTCCACTGTTGATTGCTGCTTAATGCTGACACATATCAGTCGTGTCTGTCCATTGCACCATGGAGGCAATGTCCGTGTCAAGTAAGCCACCATTACAGTTACACTGACTGACTGGCAGGACAAAGTTCTGCTAATGCTGTACATGCATTGATATCAGTCCACTAACGGACAAAAGCTGCTTGGTTCCCATTTTATACTATTCATATTCGTTGAAACTTAATCACAACTGTTCGGCCGAATACGAACAGTCTTTTCGGCCTACTGTTCGGGCCGAATGAAACAGAATACGAATAGAATATTTGGTACAGCCCCAATGTGAATCTATGTACCATGATTCACACTTATCATAATGTGAATCAGTATACCGTGATAAACAGTGATGTGAATCAATGTGTCATGATTCACAAACATTGATCATGATGTGAATCAGTGTACCATGATTCCTCAGCAGAGCTTCAGCAGTGAACAGCGGTACATGCAGCATGTCTGACGTCTCAACCAGCAGCTGGTCCTTGGCTTCCTGTAAATCCTGCGCTCTCAGCCCACTGTAGCCCTACACACATACAACCAACGATCAGTGGCTCTACAGTTCAGTTGTTAGTTCTGAACAAATTCACGTTCAGTTTGATATATTAAACCTCTCATACAACAGGGATGGGGTCCTTGAGGACTGGCCTCGACCGCGAGGACACCTCAAAGACAAAATTTTGTGGCCTTGGCCTTGACGATGCGCAGCCTTCGCTTTGGCTTCGAGGAGATCTGGCCTGGCCGTAAGACGTTGAATTTTTGAGTATGGTTAATAATAATAATAAGCAAAGGACTGAGTAGTGAGTACCGAGGAATGGCAGTAGGGCATTGACGTATGGAGCCTCATTAATCATGTAGGATTTCATAGGCGTACGTGGCATTGATCCGAAATTATCTGGCTTTGGCCTTGGCCTCGACCATGGCGTCCTCGAACACATCCCTGTCATACACTAGATAAAAATTTGCAGACAGCAATTACCGTAAACTGATTTCTAATAATCATTGTTTGGTTGGGGTTTTGCAGCATTTTGAGCATGCAATAGCGTGCTATATCATGTCTGAAATAGTTTATTAAGTTTATTAGTATGAGTAATAGCACATATAACAGAAATTAATACGAATTATTACACTGAATGTTTATGAACAAAAATAACTGCATGACAAGAAACAATAATAATTGTAAATTAAAATACATAGCAGAAGTGAACAGAATTCAGAATGTGACGATCAATAGTGCTGCTTTGATGATCAATATCCATATTGAAGTATCTGGTCAATATTCATCAAATCAATATCGGCTTATGTGTGATATTAAACTTTCTGATATTACGGAGCGAAAGCACATTGGTTAACAGTTCATTACACAATCAACAAATGCACTCAACTTCACTGCTAAGCTGTTTAAACTTTAAACAACAGACAAACTCAGTTGTGGCCACAATTACTCATTACTGCTGCTGTCAGCAGCAGTAATGAGTAATTGTGGCCACAAATGAGTTTGTCTGTTGTTTAAAGTTTAAACAGCTTTGCAGTGAAGTTGAGTGCATTTGTTGATTGTGTAATGAACTGTTAACCAATGTGCTTTTAAACTTTAAACAAGAGACAAACTCATCTGTGGCCACAATAAGTTAACTCATTACTGCTGCTGTTGTAACCACCAACCAAACACTCATGAACGATAATGGAAAGCCAGACACACGTTGCATTTAAACTGAATACACAGACATCACGCTGTAGCAAGTGGTGAGAAATGACAGTAGAAATCAGCACAATGAACCTCTTCTGTTTCCAGCTGTGTGAGAAGAACACCAAACTCATCGACATTCTCATCTTCATTCTACACAACCACGTGTGTCATACACCATGTATCATACATTGGTCCAACCAGCTGACCCAAGTATATGGCAATACATATATACATGGCAAAGTGGTACGTAACATTAATATTTTCTGCTAACGTAAAGAATAATGACTAATAGTGGAATAATGAAACAAACTACAGTAAGGATGTTGAGGGGTTGTTAATATATAAACAGACAAAAAATTCAAAGATCCAGCTGTGTTGGGGTGCCACACAAGCGATTGAAGCACACAAATTTCATGTGGGTTTCTTTGTGACATATAACCTTCCTACCAAGGATATTGTAACACACTTAACAGTTCTCCACTTGGACAACTGGGGGAGACCACCAGGACGCCCTCATACTACATAGAAGAAGCAGAAGAAGAAGAAGAAAAAGCAGGTGCTAGGCCATGCTATTGTCTGCTTTTGACTGTTATATCTAGCTGCTGCCAGGCCAGGCAGCCATGGGCTAGCATCAATTATTGGACATCACAATACATCCCGTGCGGGTATGCTTCTGTGCAATTACATTAGCTTTGCAGACCACAAGAACAGCATCATCAGCTGAGCCACTTTTGCAAAATTTACCCAAATTTCCAACAACATTCAAAAGTTTAACTGCAAAGTGGTCCAGAACCATAACTCAACTGACTGGTAAACTGATTATCTGGAATTCTGTACCCCGGTATTACTTGTAAACTACGATTTGTCATGTATACAGTACCGAGAAGACCATTTTGGACTCGAGATACAAGGCAATCTGTGCATGACCGGCCTTCTCAGCACAGTCACACGGTGTCTCCTTGGAAAAGTTTTCAACAAACAACGGAGCACCAAATGACACCAGCAACTGAAACAGAGTACAACAGAGACGATTCTCACAGCAACTGACAGCCACAGAGTAGATATATTACAGCACTACATTAGTCAGTGCTAACCAACTGCACACGGTATTCAGCAGTGGTGAATGTATTCCAAGTTTGATTTTACCTGTACATGTACATACACACTTAAGGTGAGGTGGAATAACTAACGACGACTATGTACACAATTTTTGTCCATGTTACAATGGTGCAAAAATATACAAACCAATGTCATGTACAGTATCATACCACACCATGGTGCAGACATCATATTCAGTGTTATCTATAAATCTTGTTACCGGTATTTAAGATATAATATCTCACATAGAATTCACAAGTTTTTGGTATTTTAGCAGATAAAACATGACAAAAGCTAGAAAGACTCTCATCAGAGGCATATACCGGCCCATTATCCTTCATACCGTAGCTCTCCTGCAATGTGACCTCGGGTCAAAATTTTATAGAAAGATTTTTCGCCTTGAGGGCCCTTTCTTAGGGGTGGGGATACCCAAAACATAATTTTTTGAGGGCCAGATATGGCCTGACCCATATACCTAAAAATGTCATCGAAATCTGTACAAAAAGTTTGTAGTCACTGAAATTCAGTTAGAATTTTTTCTCAGTTACCGTGAACACAAAGAGACAAAGAACCTCACCTCATACAATGAAATTACTGCATCAGTAAACATGCACATGAAATATATCATTCAAATTAACAAACAAACAAAGAAAATCTCTCACTTCAACACATCTCTGCAGACCAGCCACAGCGGCAAAGTGAAGAGCTGTGTTCTCGTTCTAAACAATCAACAGTCGGTAAGAAATAGTCGATCAGCATGTTATCAGAAATGAAAGCATAATAATCCACTGTGAAGCAACTCTCATCCACATGGCGTTTAAAGCTGGTGAAGAGATTAGACTGAATGAGGAGGCTACCATACACCTCACACTGGCCTGGTGATACCCATCAGCAGTGCTCACTGTGCTGACTTACAGAGGGATATGCAAGCTGAGAAGGCCAGGATGGATCACTAGATACCATAAACCTTGAATCTCTCTCTCTCCTTCAGGCTGTGGATCCCTCAGGTGAGGGGTCAGCCACACGGGTTCTCCTTCTCCATTCAGCTCGATTCTCGGCATCCTCCACGTTGAGC
>Ga0056114_1001097_pt1 | contig 11563 bp, 12 predicted proteins | sample WorMetHERISLAND1_FD_77005 | JGI IMG/M metagenome (GOLD analysis project Ga0056114, IMG submission 77005) | Marine gutless worms symbiont microbial communities from Max Planck institute for Marine Microbiology, Germany - Olavius loisae HERON... ...
CCACGGTATCATCAGCTCATGCCAATCAGCTGCCACTTCCAGGATTGTGAAGCGCTGCTGTTCGTGTTAACCACCTGTAAGCAGCGCTATATCAAGTATCCAGGCTTTACCTTTACCTTTTTACCTCTAGCGCTGGCATGCGATGGCCCATCTCCACCACACTTTGCATGCTGATAGAGGATTTTCGTACCATTTTTGCACCCCCAATTTTTTTATCCGAATACTAGTTTAGCTGCTAGGGGCACCAAAAAAATTAAGAAAAAATGCCCCTCCAATGAACTTACTTGCCTATAGCATGGTTGCTTTTCAAAAGTTACAAAATTCAGAACTTTAACATAGCCTATATGCATGCATATAGGGTTAAAATTTTGTCATTATTAGTAGACGTATTAGTCTGTTTGGAGCACCATGCACTGTCTTCCCTTCACAGACACCACTGCTGCATCAGCAGTAGCGACAGTCCTACATGTAATCTGACACTAACTGTTTACCTCGCCCATCAGTACTGAACTGCTGATCTCTCTCTGCTGGAAAATACTGAATCAGACCGATCTGGTATTTAGTGGATCGTGCATTCTCTAAACTTCAGAGAAGACAGGTACAGCTAAATAGTTAACATGACATTATGTCTTCCCAATGTGGAGTTGAGTTGAGTGTATGGCGTTATGTGTGACTTGATGATGTAGAGTATGCAGAATTCCTACACTGCAAAGGTCGGATTTTCACAGACTTCGATCTTGTCCGCAAGGAGATTGAGGATGATACCGATCGAGTCACTGGTCCGAACAAAGGCATTTCAAATATCCCAATCAACCTGCGAGTTTATTCTCCACATGGTGTGTTTAGAGCTGCAACTTTTTGTCAGTGATGAGAACTATCGTATATTATCCAAGATTGTTAACAACTGATGAACAGTCTAGCTATACTTAGCTTTTTTGTTTTGATGCCTGCTGAGTTGTGATGACCACCAGGTTTATTGTGGTTGTTTTGTTGGTTGTGGTATGAAATCATTATCACTAGTTGTCGTTTGTTGTGTAGTGTTGAACCTGACACTGATTGATCTGCCGGGCATGACCAAGGTGCCCGTTGGTGACCAGCCGCCAGACATCGAGATCCAGATTCGTGGAATGCTGCTGGAGTTTATTAGCAAAGATAACTGTCTCATACTCGCGATTACTCCTGCAAATTCCGACCTCGCCAACTCTGACGCTCTGAAGATTTCTAAAGAAGTTGATCCACAAGGTAGTTTGATGGTGTGATAAGTTGTGATGATGCCAGTTAGTGTGCTCACATTTCCAAACTGAAACTAAAAACTGGTTTTATTGACAGAATCAACAACACCAAAACCGAGGTTTTCTGACATTTAATATCGTTACTGAGTGTGATACTTAAATATAAAGTATCACTGAATGATATGAAAGAAGCGATACCGATAAATGAGGTAAAAACCAGTTAGGTTTGAAACTGAATATTTTTCAGTATAAAAGTAGCGACCAAATCCAGAATTTTTGAAAATGAAATGATCGCAGCCCTACTTTTAATATGAAACCGAAAATGACACTTATGCTGTGATCACATTCTATGTGAGCTGTCAGTGCTGGCCGCGCTGGATTTGATGTATGATGGCAGGACCCAACAATCAACATTATAGTTGAACCTGGTTCAGGCACTGTGAAAATTACAGCTTAAACCACTGAACCACCAAGGCTGGCCAGCAAGCTGTCCATTAACCAGTTGCTAAGCACAATGGTGAAAAATAAAGACGGGACCTTATAGTGCTAAATGTAATTCCTAAACAGGTAATAGTTTACACTAGGCACATGCAGGCAATGGCAGTGCTGTCATTCTGTAGTATCATGATCACTCTCCATTAATTGTGAGACCGACGCCTATGTTGAAATAACATTTTTGTAAGAAACACTCTGCTTCTGTGTTACATCCTTGTGGTGATGTGTCCTGTTGATATGGTATCATCAGTCGATGAAACGAGATGACTGTGATGTAGTATTGTAACAAACAAGAATTTCTGCTCATTTGCAGGACTTCGAACTATCGGTGTAATTACCAAACTGGACCTGATGGACGACGGAACAGACGCTCGAGATGTGCTGGAAAACCGGCTTCTTCCACTTCGTCGAGGTATGAGTTTGTTTCTTAAAGCTGTATTCCGCGATGTCTTTAGAAAGTGGAAGATTTCTAAACCTAGACAGTATGTGGAACTCTTTGCCTGGACTGTTGCATGATACTAACCACAATACTACCAGCTTTGGACATTCTTTAAAGACATTTTTCTCTCAGAGTACTAGTGCATAGAGTGCATTTGGGGCTTTGGTGATTATGTGCTGTACAAATCTACGTTTGTACTTACTTACTTACTTACTTCCTGTGTTTAATTTCCTATATTGTTAAATGCTGATGAAATGTGTAGGTTACATTGGAGTTGTTAACCGGAGCCAGAAAGATATCGAGGGCAAAAAAGACATCCGTCAGGCAATGGCAGCTGAACGCAAATTTTTTCTGAGTCATCCTTCATATCGGTGAGTCAGATTTATCAGCCACATTTATTTTGGCTTGTTCTGCAAAAATGCTTAGCACTACTCGTTATGCTGAAAGAAAGTGGATAACAGCTAGCAAGCTTTGTTGTGAAGTACACATCTCATTGGTATATTTTTCACACTCAGTTGCATGCATGGCCTTTCTGGCATGTCAAGTTGCTTAGGAGAATAATCAATAAATTAAAACATTTCACCTCTGCTCACTTGCTGACATAAATAATCATTGTGATCTATTTTTGATCTTTGCAACTTTGAAAAATAACAAACAATACGATGAACAGCAACTTGTGAGTGTAACCAGTAAGTCAGCAATGCAACCAGCGAAACATTTTATTCTGCTACATGTTGTTCCAAAATTAATGCATAGCACTGTGTATTTTGGGAGACATAAGAACTGCGACAAACTGTGGAGCAGCAAGTGACCTTGGAGGCCAGCGTGTCTGAAAATTTTGCATTTCATCTGATTTATAGGTGACAGTTGCCAGTACATCGAGCAGAGTTAGCTGGCACTACATTGAGCTGTGGTCATATGCAATGGAACGATGTCTGTGGACTTCTTTGATCTACTTCAGTTTATAACTAACCAGCTGCCAGATCCATGTCAAATGACTGAAAACTTCAAAAAGCCAACAATACAAGCCTCATAGTGGCACGAATTGCTGAACATTTTCTGTATTCCAGAAGGTGCCTGGGCTTCCACCATAATTTTTGGCCTCCCTTAGACTCTGTTGTGTCCTCGCTTTTGAAGATTGTTTATGATGTGAAATCTGGCAGATCTAAGTTGAATGGTGTGGATGTTGATGATAGATAAACTAGCACAATTTGATAATTATGTTGAATGTTTTCACACTGTGATGATGGTGTGTGAATGTAACAGTCACATGGCAGACAGAATGGGGACGCCGTACCTCCAGCGCATACTGAACCAGCAGCTGACGAACCACATCCGCAACACTCTGCCGAGCTTCCGCAACAAACTGCAGTCACAGCTGCTGGCGATGGAGAAGGAAGTTGAAGAGTACAAGAACTTTAGACCTGATGACCCGACGCGCAAGACCAAGGCGATGATGCAGTCAGTCTTGTTGATTGCTTTGTATTGATTGTTTTGCAGCAGCAGAGAATTGTGCATGAAGAGAGTATACGATATAGATTGTTGTAAAATGTTGTCTCGTGTTTTAGTAGCTGCTGCCAGTATAATTCATCGTTATGCTGTGTAGAATAAGGCCTTTGTGTTTTTCTTTTGATTCACTAAGAAGCATGTGAACGGATTTTATTAAGATGAGTAGGTTTCAGCATAGTCTAGAGTGTAGACTATGCTGAAATACACTTATATTCACGACCCACTTTTCGGGCCGCCAGCGAGTTGGCTGCAGCCTGAAACCTCCATTGGAGGCATTGTCACTGTGCAAAGGTTACTGTTGGTGCAAGTGGGTTAGTAAAGGCTGTAACCTGTTGGTATTGTTGTGGCGTACATTGTGGAAATTACGGTAATATTTGTGTTATTTTGTACATTTTAACTTGTTTGCCGTTAATAAAGACATTTTGTATTTTGTTGAGTAAATTGAATGGTTGTGGATATATTATTTTCACGTCATATATCGTGTCCGTATTTCCAGCATGCTTCTACAATGCATGTGCTTGCGATTGATTCTGGGCATGGTCGTATTCACTGAAGCGTGTCTATAACATCACTCCAGACAGCCAGCGTCTGGAGTGTATTATAGGCCGTTTATCCACTCTAGACAGACACAGTGCAAAAGATAGGAGTCTGGAAGTGGGTCGTGATATAACTGAACATCCAAGTTTGTTGATGTTTGGTTTTGTTAGTGTAACTTGTCTGATTGTCTGCCAAAAAACCGTCAACACAAATTGAAGAAATAAAGCCTTATCAGATCACAGTAACTAGTGACAGTGTTACTTGTGTGTTATGTGGTTCAACACTGTTTGACTGTGGCAGCGTTGTTTGTTCTGATCATTTCTGCATTAAATCAGATATTCTGTCTTCCGAGCAGCATGTAGGCGAGCTTATATCTGTGTGTTTTGACAGAATGATCACTACATTTGGACAAGACCTGGAGAAGAGTATTGAGGGAGCTGGGTCCGAAATCAGCACCAAAGAACTCTCTGGTGGTGCCAAGATCAATCGCATTTTCCACGAGCGTTTTCCGTTTGAGCTGGTCAAGGTATTGTTTTGCTGAACCTTTATCTGATCTGCTCGTGCTGCTGATGTTCATGTGGCATGTCATTTGTGTGAGAGTAAATTGTGTCGTGACTTCGCTAACTTTGAGAGTTTGATTTGAGCAGATTGAATTTGACGAGAAAGAGCTGCGTCGTGAGATCACTTATGCAATTAAGAACATTCATGGAATTCGGTAATTTTGCGCATCACTGGCCTTCGTATTACTGTTTAATTTATACTGTTTATGATGCCAGCTTTGCTTTGAGTGCTGTTAGAAATACTGTTGCTCTTTGATTCTTTGATATTTTGAAAGTGTTATTTCCTTAGTTTTTAATTAGCATACAGTATCAGTGTATTTGCTACTTTTGGGTTGCAGTAGGTATATGAATATTAACTGCATTATCTAAAAGAATATTTGTATACAAGTATACATGCACAGCTATGCCAATTGTTCTAGCCCACCTATCATCCGTCAGTGTACTGCATTCATATTATTTGCTATGGCAGTGTGGCCCTTGTGGGCTCGGGAGCGTTGAAGAATGAGTCCACCTTTTCCCTGACAGAATGTCATAAAGATGACTAAACCAGGGTAGTTTTGCATTGCTGTGTTTTGCGTTTTTTGCTTTTTACCGCGCGATGCACTTTAGTGTTGGTGGATTGTGATCACATAGGTTGGACTTCTTCCGAAATAATTTCGGGATGTTCGCTCTCTGCAGACCAAAACATCAGGCGTCTACTCCAAGAGGAACACCCGGAAATTTTGGCTCAAAGTGACTCACCCCCGTTGATTTAAGCGTCTGAAACATTCAATCGCAAATTGCGGCCGAATGGTTGCAGATAGCGTAACAGTCACAATGGAGAGCCTATAGGAAACCACCATCGCTCTTGCAAATGGTGCCATCGGTAACCCCCTACGACCTCCCCTTCCCCCAAAATGGGTTTTCCATATGCCCCAAAGATACGCGAATGGCAATATCTCCGCAACGGGTGATCCGATAACTTCATGTTTGGTTCTAGGGTAGGGTTTTCAGGGTCGGCGAATCGAATGGTGCTATTTCTGGTGGCTATTTCTGGAGTTTTCCAAGATGGCGGCCGGCCGCCATCTTGGAAAATTTTGAATGGCCATATCTGCACAACGGGTGATCTGATACACTTCATGTTTGGTTCTAGGGTAGGGTTTTCAAGGTCGGCAGATCGGATGGCGCTATTTCCGGTTACATTAAATCCAAGTTGGCGGCAGGTCGCCATCTTGGATAATTCCGAATGGCCATATCTTTGCAACGGCTCATTCGATTCACTTATATAGCGTGCATCGCGCTGTCATCTTTGCGATAGCACAGCTTTCTTGTTCTGGTTTGTGTTTATTTTCTGTATTCTTTGTATTTTTAATTTGTTTTCTGTCCTGTATATTCCAAATTGGAGCAATGTGAATGGCACTGTGTAGCCTCTTATTGCTGACGTGCCAGTAAGAATCCACTAACTCACTCACTCACTTGCTACAGCAGTGTAACTACCGCTGGGTTTTGGCTGTGTTATTCAATTAGAGTTGTTGTTATTGGAGACCAATCTTGGAGGTTGGCGTCAATGATGTATTTCTGTTGACAGTCACTGGTTTTAGTTCGTTATCAAAGCAGCATCTGTTGTGATGTGATGTAGTACTGGCCTGTTCACACCTGACATGGCGTTTGAGACGATCGTCAAGAAGCAGATTGAGAAGCTGAAGGAGCCGTCGCTGGGTTGTGTTGATATGGTCGTCACGGAGCTCACTAACGTTGTTCGCACCTGTACTGAGAAGGTATCAGCCTCAACTATGATGCTTCTATTTGATTATGTCAGTAGAGCCGCACAATGTTTCACTGTGCTATAGATTATTGTTGTTGTGTTTAGTTAAGTTAGTATCAGCCAACTGTAAAAACCGTCTCCCGTATAACCTATACTGTGTTGGTGGGGACGTAAAACACTGCTCACTCACTCACTCACTGGCTGAAAAGGCTGGTGTATTACATCAGTCAAGAGATTGTTGTTGTTGTTGTTATCGCTTAGCCAGCAAAGGCTGTAGCGTCGTCTCTCTGTGACCACGGTTGACAGCACGCCTCCAGAGGTCTGCAGGTGGAATGTTGCTATCTGTCCAGCTGATCGACCCATCTGTTACGGGGATGGCCTTGGCGGCGTCGCCACTGACTGCTTGGTGGTCAACCGAGTGATAGGTTGATGTGACAGTTGAGTGCCTTGTGGGCTGGAACGTCGTCTGGCAGTCTGGCTACATGGCCAAAAAGGGCATTATGCCGGTGACTGATGGTATCAGAGATGGATGAAGACCAGTTGTCGAGGAGATGTCTTCGTTCTGGATGAATTGGTGCCATTTGATTTGCAGCAGTTGTTGAAGAGATTGGCTGGGAACATTATCTCTGAAATAACTTATAGTGTCTTGACTGGTATTTAAACCGTACCTACTGTTGTCACTGCTGGGTGTCTATCAACATAGCACCAAGTACAGAATGGAGCCCAACTGCCTTTCAGTACCACACTGAACTGTAGGCTGGTGAAGTGTAAATACTATAAGCTGAGTATTGCACTTTTAAAGTATTGGTTTCCATTTTTGTTGCCTAATTTGCGGTTATGATTGATTTATGTTGGTAATTATGATAACATTATGTACATTTTTTGTTGACGAGTGATGATGTTTCATTGCAATGGCTCTGAGAGTGATTCAGCAGCGAATGAGCATGCACAACTGTCTGTTGGAAGAGGGGAACAAAAGGATTTAATGCTGTTTTTGCGAATTAATTTACTTCCTACTGGTAAGTGGTTGAGGGTGTTGTGTTGTGTGTAGATGGCTCGTTTTCCTCTGCTGCGGGAGGAGACGGAGCGAATTGTCAACACTCGTGTGAGAGAACGTGAGCAGATCGCGAAGGAACAGCTGATACTTCTTGTTGAGATCCAACTTGCATATATGAATACCAACCACGAGGACTTCATTGGCTTTGCCAAGTAAGCTGCTGTCATTTAGTATGTGCAACGGTTTTATTAGTTGTTGTCTGAACAGAACATTTAATATACTGTAGAGATGCGAGTTTACCATAAATAAAAAATGTTATAAATTACTCTGTAATTTATGGTGTGGTACATTTGCAATTTTTGTAGATTTGTTTGACAGTGGAATTCTTGGCTATGCTTGCTTGTCGAAGTTAATGCTTACCTAAATCTAATTTTGGTGCATTCAAGTTAACTTGCATCATCGATTTTCAGTGAAGCCAGATGTTTATATTTTATTTTTAATTTATTTTAGTTCACTGCTACTGGTAGTAAAGATGCTACATAAGTATAGGCTTAAGTGTTGTATGTCTAAATGTTACTGTTAAGGGGGAAGGGAAACGTTTTTATTGTTTTTTTTATGTGGCAACTTATAAAAAAACTTAATTATGAAGCAGACTGGTACATGGACGCATGTTGATGATTTGTCTGTTGTGTGACCAGCGCTCAGCAGAGTTCAGAGAACACAGCCAAGAGAAAACTGAGCAATCAGGTTCACTGCTGATATGTCACTAATCTCATAATGCTGCTGCTGTGTTTGCTTGACGTTGATTAATATTCAGAACAGTGGCACTGTGCGAGTATGCGTATTATATAACGGTGACATTCTGTTACAGCATTCGACATATTTCTGTTGTGATTTCCTGTTCAGCGTGTCATACTAATCTCACGTACTGGGGAGATGGAAGTCTGCAGGAAGCGAAACAATTGACTGTGTAATTGCTGTTTATAAAGCATTGTTATAAATGATAGCGGAAATGCTAAAGAAGTCCGAATTGGAAAGGCGGTACCGCGGCGTCAGTCCCACCGCCGTTCAGGCCTAGCGAACCTGCCCTCTGTGGGAGCTGTCCCCTAGTCACCCCATATTAAGTGTAGACTAGGGGACTTGTTGTGCTTTATGTGTGTATATCATTATTCGTCTCCATTATTGTCTATGCATATCTGTTTTGTGTTGTTTCCGTTGTTTGATTTGTCTTTTGTAGATTTGCCTTCAGTACTTTGATACTGTTGGTTGGGTCTTTTGACCTGTAAAAACCGTCTCCCATATAACCTATACTGTGTTGGAGGGGACGTAAAACAGCAGGGATGTTAAGGCCTCGGCCTCGAGGCCAGAAAACCTGGCCTCGGCCTCGGAACAGCTGGCCTCGGCCTCGTTAGTATTATGGCCTTGGCCTCGTTCCATCTGGCCTCGAAGCCTCGTTTGAGAAATTCATATAGTTCATTTTTGCATTATTGTTATTGTTAGTTCATCATCATTCACTGCTAAGAATGATGCATCATAACGAGGCTGAATAGACATTTCGGATTTTAGGCAGTGCTTTAATTTTAAGTTTCATATTCTATGCATCAATTTCTGCTTCCTGTTTTCGTAAACAATAGCACGAGTGATGGTAATAATGGATTAAAGTTATATAAAGATCTGTTGTGTAAGAAAAAGAAACTAAAGAAAGGTGTTCAGTCCAGTATGGCTGTTGAAGAAAAATGGCCTGCTGTAGTGAAGCATGCGTTCAAAGATTTGCAGACAGTTGGTGTTGAAGACGGTGAGCCCATTAAGTGGCGTGCAACATGCCGGCATTGCAACACAGTTCTGATTGAGAAATACTGCACAACGTCTGCGTTCACAAAGTAAGTCGAAGTATAAATACTTACGAGGATTTTATACTTTGATGATTAACTGTGAGCCTTCGCATTATACCAACCCATGGCCTCAGCGTTCGGCTCTGCCCACCCGGAAGGTAACAGTAGAACTGCACAAATGTATTTAGAACTGCACTTTTGTGTATAACTGCAGACTCAAAAAGCCAAGCTGTGGTTATGTTTTCAGGCATCTACAACGGCGCCATATCACTGTCTATGCAGCTTATGCGAAGGAAAAGGAATCATCGAAGAAATTAATCAATAAGGACTCTGAAGGTTCACAACCGCCACTGACGGGGTTCTTGTCGAATTCTCAAACACACGCTGACGGAAGTCGTTCGGGCTACGTTAGAACTCACCCACGCCAGGTTATGTTGTCTAACAGCATTGTGGACAATCTCATAATTGGCTGCAACTTGCCGGTGTCCATCGTGGACAATCCTAAGTTTCGCCAGTGCCTTAGTGACTTCGATTCTAAGTTCGTAATGCCGTGCTGTCAGACCGTCAGTTACACCATGATCCCCAAGCGATGTGATTCGCGAAAGGCGACTTTAGTAGCATTTCTGGCCGGGAAATCCAATGTTGCCCTCACCGCGGATGCTTGGACTGATCGCCGGTCGCATGCATTTCTGGGTGTCACTGTGCACACTTTCGATGACGGTGATCCACAGTCACGGCTTATAGCTTTTCGAGCATTCCCTGGATCGCACACAGGCATGCGAATTGCTGAAGAGTTGGAGTCCGTGATTGAAGAATTTGATATCCAGGGCAAAGTGCGGTATATTGTCACGGACAATGCATCAAATATGAAGAAAGCGCTCGATATTATGTTCTACGATCTGGCTGATACAGATAACAGTCAGACGGTTGGCGGTGACTGTATTGATGATCCAACTTTGTGGGAGGACATTGATGGACTACAGGAGAGCTTGGCAGCAGTTGGTGGACGTCGGCTGCCATGCTTTGTGCACTCACTGCAGCTGGTAGTTAGAGATGGATTGGCCTCGTTGTCATTCGCCAGAGCAGCTCTTGGGAAAGTGTCTAAGCTTGCGAATTTGGTTCACCAGAGCCCACTATTCAGAAGTTCATTCGAAGAACAGTTTGATACTACCAGTTCGATACCGGAGACGAATGCCACACGCTGGAACAGTGTATGGATGCAGCTGGTAGTAGTCACGAAGCTTGATTCTCAGAAGCTGCAGGATTTGTTGGAATCCACTGCGCATGAAAACCTGGTCTTTTCTATGAAAGACATCCAGATACTGAAGGAAGTTGTGGACATTCTGACTCTCTTTGCGGAACTGACTGATCTCTGTCAGGGACAGAAGACAACAGCTGTCAGCTGTGTCGTATCCTGTCATTGGAGCAGCAGCTGAGGGACCGGGAACAGGATGTCCGTCACAGCTCATCTTTCATTCACAAGCTGCAGAAAGGTACTTAACTTATTTAGGTTATTTGTGAGTTAAGTTGATTTAACTCATTTTTGCAAATGGTTTGTGTTTGTGATTTGGAGGAGTGATTTGATTTCTGATTTGCCCATCATTCTTTGTGTTCTGTGCTCAGGTCTTCGCTCCAGGTTTCGAGGCGTGTACAACAATCTGGCACTGCAGTCACTAGCTCCAGTATTAGACGGTGGCCAGGACCTGGGTTTCGACGACAAGGTCTTCTTTATGGCTTCTGCGCTGGACCTAAGTTTCGGCTTTCACTGGCTTCAAGACCATCCTGGGAGTGCAGCGGACCGGGACGAGATGAAGGTCAAAGTCACCGGTATGCAGACTGGCAAATCTCTTGTTACTTCTTGTTCGGCTAGCTGTCTGTTTTGTGCATGACAGTTACATGCATAAATTGTGAACTTCTGAATGTAGAAGAATTCTATTGTTATGCAGAACTAACAGCAGTCCATGCATGGTTGGAAACAAGTGAATTTAAAAAAAACAAAAGAATTGGATTTTTGATTTAAATCAATTTTGTTATTTTAGTTGTTATTGACTATTACAGGTTGGCTGCATGGGGAGCTGAGTTTGTGTCGTCCTGCCGAGGCTGGAACAAGCAGCCAGTCGACAATGACATCAGCAACAGAACCTGAACCTGGTACCAAACGCCAACGCACGTCACTGTTTGGTCACTACCGCTCTAGTACGCCGGATGTGCCAACGTC
>Ga0056114_1001098_pt1 | contig 11562 bp, 6 predicted proteins | sample WorMetHERISLAND1_FD_77005 | JGI IMG/M metagenome (GOLD analysis project Ga0056114, IMG submission 77005) | Marine gutless worms symbiont microbial communities from Max Planck institute for Marine Microbiology, Germany - Olavius loisae HERON... ...
ACAACATGGCGTCCATAGCGGTTGATGTGATGAAAATTTGCAGTCGAAGCCGCTGCGTCACATTAAGAGCTTTAATGCTGCAGTCTACACAGGCCATTGAGTTACAGTGTCATCCACAGATTGACCGGTGTTCTCGATGTTGGATGTCATATTTTTGTCAGAAAACTGTCAATCATCAGCTTCCGGTGTCTGATCCGCTTCTGTTTACGTTACCGCGGACGCTACGAACTCTCGCTTCCGTACTGCAGCAGACTTGTAAGAAGAAATACGATCACAGTGGCACTGAATGCTGCACAGACGAGTGAGCAATTTGACCAATTTTTAAATCTAGAACATAACTAGAGTCTAGAGATAATAAAATGGATGACCGTAGATGATTTGGTGAAGTGATGCACTTGTAAATAATTAAAAGGGCTATATTGAGCTTTTGCATGGCCCTGACTTCTTTCCTTTCATTGCCCTCATGGGTCTATTATGGTCAAACATTTGGTGGTGGGTGTGTATAGTGTCCTTGCCGACAAGTGAAAAGTGACTGCTCAATAGTCCGAAGGTTCTATATCCGAAAGTCACGTAGTCCGACACTATGGTTAGGGTTAGGGTTAGCTGTTGGACTGTCGAACCTTCAGACTATTGACACACAATCCAAGTGAAAGTGACTGACATAATACGTCCTGGAAATGTAAGTGTAATTTTATATTTTAAGTGTAGTGCACACTGAGTATTTTGGTTTTTGTGTCTTTTGTGGTTGTTACTACAGTGCTTGCATGTTGTAGGCATACCGGCGGTGCAAAGACTCTGGAGTGCTGGCAGTGTGGACGAAACATAGACGACGTCGCTGAACGATATTTCTGTGAGTGTGGGGTTGTGCAGCCGCCCGTCACTAAACGCAGCTATTTTGATGTGATGGGTATCAAAGAGACATTTGATGTCGACCTTAGTGAGCTGACAGAGAAATATCGCAGCTTGCAGCGTATTCTCCATCCAGACAAGTACTCTCAGAAATGTGATGTGTGTATTTTTGTTCTGAATTTTCTTTACTTCTAACTTTTCCTCTGTTTGGAGATTGTTTCTTAGACTAGCACTTTTTACCGATATGCATGTGCAGAATGCCGATAGTTTACTCGGCCTGGAGTTGTCTGGTTTTTTCACCAGTAGGAGCAGTTTGTATAGCTGATCCAGGTGAAATTGGTGGTGCGCTCTACCACATTTCTCTGATCGGTATAGGGATGTGGGCAGGGGCGTCGGAAGGAATTTGAGAGTGGGGGCACATATGGCGAGCACGGTAGCACAAGCCTATAATGAGGGTTTGGGGGCAGAGCCCCCAAGCAGAGTCCAGACTCCCCTGGTCAGAGGGTCAGAAGCTGAACGCTTTTTTTTTCACTTTTGGATGTCCAATGAAAGCGGCAGAATTTGCTATAGGGCCTATTGACTGTTTCTGTCACGGTGCCTATGTGATGTCTCTAACTCTCTACGAATTAAACAGTCTTAGAGTTTGGCTTGGAGTTTGAGTTGGGATTATGTCTAGGTTCAGAGAACACACAATTCAGGAAAAATTGGTCAGACCGATTCATTGTGTTGTATAGCTGAGACAAACCACCGGTCTCCGATTCAGTCCAAAACTGAGGCCCATTTAGAAGCATCCTGAAACAACTGTTGCACCACATTCTTTTAGTGAGAAAAGCATAAATGTGGTGCATTTGTATAAAAATCTGTAGCCGTATCAATATACGTGGTGTACTATACGAAGTGTATACTGATGGCTCAAAAAAGTCGTGTACAGTGCCATGTGCACACCAAAACACTTGTAAGCCATGTATTTTAAAGAAACATTTTGAAGCTTTTTTAGGGGAAGGTTTGTACTGCAAGCTACAAGATGGCACCACTGTGTATCATTAAATTTCATTTATACTGTGCATTTTGTAATTTTTAACGCTCATATTTTTTCCTGTTTTTACTTATAGGAAGGAACATTTCAGCACTTCAATAATGCAATACTGGTGTACATGGCAGAGTGTAGTGTAGGCATGCCGGTTTGCATTGCCTTCTAGTTTATACTTTTGTTTCTAGTTAAATATGTTAATTAGTTAAAATATTTTGACCCATGAGATGTTCCTGGTTCAGTTTCTGAGCTGTCAAGCATATGAGTTACTGGTGGTTCTGCTAAGACCGTCTTACTGTATCTAACAATTTCTGAAAATGTGTGGAAACCTTTGGCATAATTGTTTCTAGGTAAGGCTTAAAGATGGTCAGTGCAACAGTTTGCATGTTTTTTGCATTTGCAGACTGAAAAACAGTTTTCGCTTCAGCATTCGGCAATGGTCAACCGAGCATACAACACACTGCAGAAGCCATTGTCCCGTGGTTTATACATGCTGCAGCTGAGCGAAGAAAGCCTCGAGCATGAAACGCAGATTGCCATAGCGGAATTTCTCGACGAGATCCTTGAGGTGAACGAGGCAATTTCGGAGGCTGATTCACCGGATGTAGTTGCTGTGATTGGTGCTGAGAACCAGGCTAAGATTGACAGCCTTGTCCGTCGTATCTCAGATGCATTTCAGCGAAGTGATCACGGCACAGCGAAGGAACTGCTACTGTTCCTGAAGTACTATTCAAATGTTGCTGAGAAGGTTAAAGACGTCCTACAAAAGTATGTTGGTTGACAGTGGTCTAGGTGTTCTGTTTGTAGTTATTCTGTTTGCTGAAACTGACTACAGGGTGTTCTCAGTTTATTTAAGATGCGGACCGATTGTCTAAATGCCACTTAAAACACCTGATGGCATACTTCAGTGTCATTTAAGCAAAATTGTTGCATATAACATTGAGTGACACTCAGTGTTACCGTTGCATGAAACTTTGATTGACATGCAAAGTTTCTTAGTTGAGTGAAAATTCTGAATGACATTCTTGCAACCAGACTTAGAAGTCATTTGATGTGCTTGTATGATACTGTCATAAGGCATCAGTCAGTTGTTTTTCGATGTGTCTGCCTTTTTCCTGATGCCAGTACCGTATCATATGACCATTGTATTGTTTGGCACATTCAGCTCTTGTCATATCAAATTAATCACTCTGTGATGTACATCAACACTCTCTGTAGAACCCAAGTTTTTTTTAGAAACTATTACATTCTGTCTTATATATGCAAGGAGTAGCGGGATTTTTGTGCTAAAATTTGGATATTTTACACGGATATAAAATTTGATATAAAAATCACAAAATACCGCCTTTTGGGGGGATGATAAATGAATGGAGGTGATAAAAATGGTGCAGTTGTACAGATTTCAGTTGTATATCGGAAACCGTGTAAATTGAAAAATTAACGTAGGTAACTAAAAGACCCTTTTCAGATCTTTAAATAGTTACTGGATTTCTCGCTGACACTTGTGCACAGCCATTTATCAGACAAACTGTTATTGACTAGACATGTCATGGACATGATAATTCACTGACAACAAACTTGTCAACTGCATGCAATGCAGCAACATTAGGGGTTGGCATGATTGAGTAGCAACTGTTGTGCATGTGATGTGTTATGTTTTTGTAGCATGCAGTTACCACGTACTGTTAGCTGTTAATTGCCATGTAACTGTGTTTCAGTCTTGTGCAAATTCCAAGACAGTGTTAACTTGTTAATCGGATAAGAACTACATGTCCACAGATTAAGTGAAAGCAGTGTCTCGGATGACACTTCCAGTTGTAATTAGTTTTGTAGTTGACTAGAGATTAGTGTTATCCATGTCTATGCTAGGCAGAAGTAGAGGTATTAATTTACATATGCCTACGCATGCTCATGGCTTACTACAGCCATCGTCATCGATAATTTGTGACTTTACATTCGATAGTTTTGGAGTTTGTTGACTGAATATGAGTAGGTCATTGAACTGTGAAAAATGTGTAGATATATCACAATTGTTGATGTGTGCACAGAACCAGTTACAGGTTCAGTCATAAATGTCATGAATCATGATTCATGTTGTGTGTTTGTACAAAAGAGGTGGTAAGATTAAATTTGTTTACCATTAAATATTGATATGAAGTTAAAAGTTCATGGATGTACATCAAGAGATGGCAGTTTGTATAGTTCTCTATGTCACCATAGAGTGTCATCCGCAATTCTTCTAATACATCAGTTTTCATGACTGCAAAATGTTTTGTCCGCAAGATATCCATCTGGGGCCCAATTGAGTCTCTATGTCTGCAAATTGTCCTGTTACTCTTTAAGTTAGTAATTCAGGCAGTGGTTTAAATTGATTCTGATAATGCCTAATTGCCTATGCTTATGAATTATTTTGTAAACAAAAGTGCCATTTATTTTAGCAGTCAGATTATTGCATTAGTTACTATGCACACTTAATAATAGATGTTTCAAACACCAAGTATTCGCCCAAAATGCACACGTCATGGTATTTTTTCTTGCAAACAACTGTCTGATGCACAGCAATGTTTTGCAGATGGCGAAAGCATTCATTCAAGTGACACCAGTGGATCTCAAACCTGGTATTTTTTCTTGCAAACAACTGTCTGATGCACAGCAATGTTTTGCAGATGGCGAAAGCATTCATTCAAGTGACACCAGTGGATCTCAAACCTGAGCTGGCAGAGCATTGCACAGTGAAGGTGCAGATAAGTAGACGAACACATGACAGGAGTCAAGTGTGTGTTTCAGTCTGTCTGTCTGTGGGTTGAGTACTGGCTGGTGGTCAATAATACAGTGCTGAGCTGAGAACGACTGTTGACTGCTGTAACTGACAGACACGAACACAAATAAAAAGATAATATAGGTGGTGGCCTGGCTTAGTGGCCGTGCGTTGGTCTTGAGCAACATAGTTGCTCTATGTTGGGCCCGGTTAATATTTGGATTGGTGACTGTCTGTGGGCATTATACTGCCTTGGTATGTACGTGTAGGTCAACTCAGCCTTCTATCCCTCCGAGGTAGGTAAATCAAGTACCAGCTTGCTGGGGTTAAGGTGGGACACGTTCACTTGTGTCTCTGGTGGCAGGTAATACTGTGTGATCCCATATGGCAGGTGCCATCCCATAGCTCAGTGATGGGGTTCCCCACAAGGAGCTATATTTGTCATGCTGTAAAACGTTTGGTTTTTTCAGTGTCCGGTTTCTTGTTGTAAGTTATACCAATTCACATTGTGTCCAATAGTCAGTTTCTGCTATGTCTAGAATTGCATTTCATTGCTTACCTTGTTTTGCCTACGTAATACTGTAAAACACTAATTTTTCATGTGCATCTAATTTTTGCAAATTTTGCGAGTTGCATAAAATCACGACCTTAAATACTCGCAAAAAAATTTGAATTGGCCATTATTCAAATCAGACATGCACTGAGTAGGCCTCCTACAAGTTCAGACGGTAGTGCACAATTCTGTTCACATGGCTAAAGTCACTGCACCCCAAGAAAATGCCAAATTACAACGCAGTGAAATTTCTACAGTCGGAAATCACTAAATTAAGATGCAGTTAAGGTATATGTTTTACAGTAGCATTGTCTGGTTGTCGATAGTGTTATACTTGCTGTCATATTGTATATTGTTGGTCAACAGTAAGCAGTTGTTCATTATCTTTGTTCAGTGGTCGTTAATGTAGCTGTCATGAAGAAGACACAGCAATGTTGTACATGTTAATGAATAGAACTGTCAAGTACGTTGACATATGTGCGGTCACTGGCCGTGTGATACGTATCCTTGGCCCTGTCAGTTCCGTGTGAGATGACGGGGTCGTTAAGTCACTTTGATAGGCCTGTCGCTCATCTAACTGCCGGCTGACGTAGCCCCCCTGCTTGCAGTAATGTCGATGATTTTAAAAATAAGAATAAAAATGTCCACTTCCAGATCTCGCTCCCACTGAGGAGTGGTGGTATATTACCTGACTCCACAACCAATCTTCTGAACACCTCTTGTGTTGGTAATGCAAAACAGTTCACTACAACGACAATTCAGTTAAAATCAATAAATTAAAAACTAATGAAATGAATTTCTTATTGGAACTAGAATTATTCATGATGAAACTACGTCGTATCCAGTGGTTAAAGTGAGGGGCTAAGGGGGCCTAGCCCCCTACTTCGACTTTGGCCCCTCTGCTCAATTCTGAGTCTAGCCTGCCCAATACAGGGCCAGTGCTGCTCAGTTTATAATACTCATCGTAACAGTATTAAAATCTCCATATGTTTGATTTGTGGATTTCAACTGATTCATATTTATTTATTTATTTGTGCCAGTAGGCCTATAGCTAACGATAAACAGATTTGATTTTCCTTCCACGAGAAGGGTTCTGTGACAAAGTGCACCAAATTAATTTTTAGCCGGATCTCGGCCCGTACACCGCTGAGGGGACTTAATAGGTTCCACCATGCCCCTAGTCGGATGGGAAAGGGGATACGGTTCCCCATTCCCCACCTCATTGACGCCTATGGCTTCTCATTCTCGGCGCCTTTGCTGCCTCGTCGTAAGCCCATGCAACACACTGCCACTTTAACCACTGGTCATATCTGCTTATATGGATGGAGTTCTAATGAATGTTAGCTGCAAATAGCCATTTCACCGTTGACTTGGAGGTTTCGTTGCCAGACGGCTAGAAGCCCCCGAAATGTCCAAATAATTACAGAGAAGCTAGAGACGGACTGTACTGTGAGCGAAACGTCTTTTGGTCCGGTTTACTGGATGCGCTGATAGCTCTATTATTCCTTTGTGACTGTGCCGAATTGAAAAGCATTATTACATGTATATAAGGATGCAGTGTCTTATCAGATAGGTGACATGTTCCCGTGTTACAGATGCTCAAATTAACTAGCCTACACGCTGTGTCACTATCTGATTATGATGCGTCTCTCCCTAGAGGGCTTCATAAAGTGTTGCACTCGTCCGTCCGTCCGTCCGTCCGTCCGTCCTGTGAATCCGATTTTCTCGAAACAGGAAAGACTGCAAACGTAGCGCTGGACAAGAGTAACTAGGGGAACAAATTTGAGGACAAAGGTCAAGGTCACTGGGAACGAAAATGTAAAAAAATCCTTTTTCGCGCATATCTTCATTAAAACTGTGTATGGATTTACGTCAAACTATTACCAAAATGATCAGCGACCCGTTATTACACATATCGTTCGAATACATTTCACCAGCGAAAATGTTTCGTTTTGTGATAATCTAATCAGTAGGCCTAATTATCCGAGAGGGCCTCATGTCACAGGGGCCACTTTCCCTGGCCGTGCACTTGCTATTATTGCCATTTTGCCCGATAATTAAAGCGCCTATATGCAGCTACACGTGAGTTTTCGAAATCCCTCTAGTAGTCCCTCACGTATGCTTTCTCCTAGTAGCCGAGCTTGCAAAAGTTGATAGCTTTATTATAATTGAGCTGCATTTAAGGTATCCTTTACTGATGGTGTCCCCAGTGATATGTTACATGGGTCATGGGTGTCCCTGTCGGAATTTCTAAGTGGCGTTTCGTTCTAAGACAAGAAGTGTCGCTAGGATAGCCGACCGTACTGCATCACAGCAGACTATCTAGTAATTAGCGATTGTCGCTAGATAGCATCTCTAGCTGTTTTCCATATATTGGACCATAAGCGTATTGGGGTCATGACGACCTTTCAGGGTCACGTGACCATTCGATTCGCCATAGGCTATTTAGTCTATTGGTGATCCTTTGGAATCGATCCTCTATCTCCAGCCGTTTTCGCGATATTGAATTCTAAGATTATTCACAACTTTTTATTAAAGCAAATGATTATGATTATGATCATTGGGGTTACGACCTTGACCTCTCGGGATCACGGCCGATAACGTCATCGGTCACTTTACAATTCGATTCTCCATAAGCCATTTTCTTTTGATTCTTTGGACAGTTTTTACCCGCTTAACGCTATGCTATAGAGCAACGTGTCTGTCCGTCACACGCCGGTATTGTGTCAAAACGAAGATTTCTTCACCATCTGGTAGCCCCACGATTCTAGTTTTATGATGCCAAATTTCATCCCGACATTCTAAGGGGTTCCCCCGAGTGGGGGCCTCAAACAAGGGTGGGGCTGGAAAATTCAGCCATTTCTAGCTTTAAGCATCAATATCTCGAAGACGGTAGCAGAGCCAAAGTTACTATTAATGACAAGTAGGAAATCACATACAAGCTTTCGATTGACACCAAGATCGATGACTTTGGATGACCTTGAACTGCTATAGCCTAAGGTCAGATTTTATCGGAATTTCGCGTGATTTCGCGATTTTGGAAGGCAATAATGGCTAAATGAATAAATATAGACCCGTAATGTCTCCGACAAAATTGTAGCTCACTAAATGTACTTTTCAGCGGTGAATAGATTATGTTGATAGTGAAAGGCGTTCCTCCGCTAGGCGGCATCAAACAATGGTGGGGTGGGGAAAACAGCTATTTTGTAGCTAAATGTGTAAATATCTCGAAAACTATGAGATACGTCCAAAGTTACTATATATGACTAATAGGAAGTTGCATGTGTGTTTTCGATTGACACTAAGATCGATGACCTTGAACAATATAAGTTTGAATTTTCAGAGAATTTCTCGGGATTTAGCAGATTTCAGACGCAACAAAAGCTAAACGAATGAAGATAGACCAGCGACAACGTTATAAGCACGTCGAATTGGAGCATTTTTTGGCATGCTTTCGCGTCGCGTGGGTTTGTCAGTGACAGCTGGGCTTTCTTGTTTGGTAAGACGAAAGACGCACTGTTTTGCCACAATACATGGGCATACGATATAGCCGACAGACGAACACAACACTAGTATGAACGTACATGTAGTACGGTCGGCTAAAAGCCAATACGATATGTACCGACACGTACGCGTGACAGACAGAACTGCTATACCGTAATATTGTGGACAGCCTTGAACGTGGACGCAAGATAAAAATGTCTACAGGGAAGTAACATTATAACTTAGTTAATTGGACATGTTGACGACAAAGTGTGATAGACGCATGTTGATGTTGCGACAGTCGGCGTGACACATTATGTTCTCGGTTTTCGCTAATCTGCGTATCGTCGTATATTCATCGAAACAGCTGTTACGACTGTTTGCACAGTAGTCGATGCCGACGGTAAACAACGTCAGAAAATTGCGGACAACGACGCTAACCAAAGCTGCCAAATGTGGCATTTGGCCAGGCCAAGGCCAAGGCCATGGGACTGCACGGCAGGGAGGGATAGATGGACAACGCGACAGGAAGCGCAATAGCACGTCCGTAAAGCCGAGATAGCCTGGGGGCCACTTTTTAACGCTCCATCAACTCGTAAACCCGTCGTCTGGCTGTCGCAAACGCAGCCACCGTCTTACAGGTAATCAGAGTCGCTAAATCCGAAGGAGACGCTTAAAGCTGACAGAATGCAATCCATATATCGCAATCCATTTCCAAGGTGAGCAGCAGGTCGCGTGTCGGTGGATTGGAGAATACACGCCCATTTACTGAACAGTTAAGCGACAGGACTGGTTTAGACACTTCTGGTCGGATTTTGTTGTATCGGACATTTTAGGCACTAGGCAGTACGAATACAAAGAAGACCAGCTATCGCTGAGAACTCCCACACCTTGCTTGCGCAAACGTCTGTGTGTTTCCGACCTATTCGCAAAAAATGCGAAAGTAAAAAAAACGTCAATTTTGCGAGCCGGTAAAGTCAGTTGATTCGGGTCATAGTTTCCGAATGCGACGACTTTTAAGATTGTGACGTCAGGTGTGCGACGTTATAGTGTCACGTAACGTCATCGATGACGTCACTAATCGACGCGCCATAGGCACTTTCTTATAGGCTCCCTGTTGGACACGAATCACGCTTAATTTCTGAGATTTGGCTTCAAAGGTGCGGACAAACAGACAGACACGTCGACTGATAATAAGGGTCGCTTAAAGCTTGCAGCGCACGAGCCAATAATGATTAAGTACCGTGAATATGATCGTTGATAATAGCATTCGAACAATGACGTTAATCAAACAGTTTGGACAGCTTAGAAAACTGCTGTATATCGTGACGCCAGGCATGATCAGGTCGTTTTTGTCAGGTGGTGGTGGTGGTCAGTTGAGTGGTAGTCAACTGACGTGACGGGGCACTACGGCGGTCGGCGGCCACCCGCGTCCCCAGGTTGCGGATAAGGGAACGCCCCCGAGCATGGACAAGAGGGTAGCACCGGATAAAGAAGGTGCCGTGGACAAACAGTGCCTATGAGAAGGAAAACTCTTATTTCGAACCGGGGCAGACGGAGCTCGCTTAGCCTTTTTAGGCAAGTCTATCTAGGGGAAGTAAAAAAAAACCCAAGCTCAAACCTGGGCCCTCCAGGTTGTAGGTTGGTGCTGGACCAATCATCTGGACCGTAAAAAGCTCTGATTATGGAAACACCGATGATACAGCAAAACATCTATTCACCTGACCAAGGAACACAGAAGAACCCAGGTAACTATCGGCTTTTGTTAGCAAGCTGGACCCCTCAAGGTTGTCGAGGCAGAGGAAGACCAAAGAACACAATGGAAGAGAACAGTTGAGAAGGAGCTGGGAAGCATGAAACTGAACTGGAGCGAAGCGGAGAGCAAGGCACAAGATCGGGCAGAGTACCGTCGACGGCCTGTGCTCCTGCAAGAGTTGAAAGGCAAAGAAGAAGAACACGTAGGCCTACTGGTCAGCTAAAACATGATTCGATCTGATGCTTGATTGGCGTGATAGATCTCCAAATGGATACCTCTTCGCAACAACTGTTGAGGACAATCAAAGATCCATCAGTTTGCTGGTGTGCTCATAAACAAGATAAATTAGGCCTAGATCTGCACTGAAAAAGTGCTAACTCGCGCATTTACATGTAATCGGAGAGTTTAGTCAGAAACACACGGACGGAACCGATAACTCTATATCCACGTTGTGTGGACAACGAGGAAATCCGATTCGCTGTAATCAAAGTCGTCTTGTTGCCGACGAGGCGACGCAACTAGCTTTTAATCGTTATGTGATATGCCCAGAGTTTGTCGTAGCTATATTTAGCCTGTATAGGAACATAGGTTCACGCAACAGTCGGAGATAATAGCGTGCCAGATGTCATCCGTGTATTGTGATGGTGATTTGACGGCGGCAGTTAACTGAAATATCGTGTGTGAATAGCTCCATTAAATTATTTGACAATGGCGCGTCTTTAATACTGTTTCTGTACTCATGTCCGTGCTGCTCGTCTGCCATTGTGTGAAGCCTATAGACAGATGGCTGATAATGGAGGTATAGGCCTCGGTTCCTCGAGTCATTGGACTGCGGTCATGATGCTACTGCGCTGCCATCTGACAAGCAGAAGAGAAAATGTCATTTAAATTAACGTTCAGCTAGCATACAATGCCACCCACGTAGATCCCACGTGGGCACCGGCGTGGCGTAAAATAGGGGGCCTTTGTGTCTTCGTCAAAACAGCGTCGCATTCACGCAATTGCGAGGTTTTGTGGCGACAAAACTATTCGGCGAATTCGACTGCAATCCATTAACCCTTGTGCCGGCAGCAGTTTTTTTGGCGACGTTTGTCGGCAGCTGGGGGGGGGGTCATTTTACCCCAGGCTTATCT
>Ga0056114_1001099_pt1 | contig 11559 bp, 7 predicted proteins | sample WorMetHERISLAND1_FD_77005 | JGI IMG/M metagenome (GOLD analysis project Ga0056114, IMG submission 77005) | Marine gutless worms symbiont microbial communities from Max Planck institute for Marine Microbiology, Germany - Olavius loisae HERON... ...
GATTGACAGTCGTCGTCATTACACTCCCAGTGCTCATTCTCGTCACCTACTTCCGTGAAGTCGTCGTCTGCTCGCGGCGGTTCTTCGTCGTCACCGATCACGACGTCTTCACACTGAATCAGCGGCAGCATCAGCGGTGGCTGTACCGACGTGTCGTCAACAAAGAGAGGTCGCCGATGGGGTCGATATAGTATTTACAGACACCGTCTGATGTGGGCACAGAAGCCTGTAGGCTTACGCCCATAACATCCGTTAGTTACAGACACCGCTATATAGAGAAACTGTCACGGTAGTTTACTGCGAGGTTAAAAATTAACGACGTCAATGATGATGATGATGAAATGCCTGTTTTCCATATTTAAGACTTCAGAACGAGAAACTTGGGCAGTCCACACATTGAGGCAATGTACCCTAGTAAAATAACAGGTCTGTGTTAACTTGAGCAACAACAATTAACAAAATGCAATTAGGGTGCGAATATAGGCCTAGTTTATTGCAAGCATACTATTTCAACAGGGAAAAATGCAATGCAGTCCAGTAAACACCAATAATTTCAAGTTAATTAAGCATAATAAATAGGCCTATATACAAGCATAAATATGTCAGCATGCACAAAAGCATTTGTTCAAAAAATAAGTCTTGATACATTACATACATTACACACTCCGTCCAATGCTGGTGGATTTCGATAATTAGTCACTTCCGAAAATTGTATTTCATGGATTTCGACTTTTAGCCGGATCGGTCGACACTGGCCACATGGGGACTTACTTACTTGATAGAACATAAGGTAACCAACATGCCGCTTACAAAGCTTATTAGTATGGTCTTATTAGTATTAGTATGGTCATTAGTAACGCTGGACGTCTAACGTGAAATATCCAGTTCTCATCAAACTAATTGTAAATATATGGGTGTGACTATTAACCGCACCGGGCAACACCGGACCGCACCGGACCCGTACCAGGCCAGAAATGACTGAACATTTCACTTCGACAACTCTTACGAGTAGAATTAAGGTGTAACAATGAACCCACGGTGCTTAGGCTTCAACTGAATAAGCAGGAAACGTTGAATACGTCCGTCACCAACTCATCACGAGCGTTGACTAGGGTTCAGTTCTTTGGTAAATTGCGGATAATTAGCTCGTCTTATGCCTTTTAATTCGTAGTCGAAGTGAAATAATCAGTCATTTCTGGCCCGGTACGTGCCTGGTGCAGTCCGGTGTGGTGTGGTGCGGTCCGTTGTTGCCCGGTGCCGTCTGGTGCCGTTAATAGTCACACCGGTAAATATATGCTGTCATACAATTTGAATTAGATGCAGTGCTTGCTACACGCGAATCACGGAATGCCACTGATTCACAAACGATAGAAAAAGAGACAAAAATCTATCTACTTTTCACCAACGTTGGGCTAAACATGACTTCCAAAAAATTTGGCAACCATATCTAAATACGACCAACCGGTAGGATTATTAATCGTCTTGGCCAATAACTCAGTGTAAGTGCAAAAGTGTCATTGTAAGTGCGCACTTACATAAGTGTGAATATCATCAGCCTAATGTATTAACGTTGAATAAGTACATTAATAAGACCAATAATACAATAATACTCCTTAGCAGGGCAGTAGTGGGCAGTAAAATTGTGGCTTTTTTCCCGCGTGCATGAGCTCAGCCTGTAGGCCTACGCAACCACTTCCGTTTGTGTCGCCGCCTAGGAATTTCGTGACGTGGCTGCCGTTTGTCGTGTGGCCAGTGTCAGTCCTTCGACACACGGCGGTCATGTGGCTAGTCCTTCGTTGCTTCAGTTCTTAGGCACATGGTCACCGTGTTGCCAGTTTCCATGCTAGCCACACGGCCGCCGTGTGGCTAGTCTCGTCGAACAATCAACACCAGTGCCTAATTATTAATATATTTTTGTACCTGCTACTAGAGGGCGTTCTAAACTCCGGGCAGTGCTGCGACCTTTTGGTTTATCTATGCAGTGGACTACTGACGGGTCGGGGGTATCGTGAAATGGTTTGACTGAAGTCATCACCGACACCACCTACTGTAATTTGCAGACCGTACCAGTGATAGAATACCTAGCATGGGCTGCAAATTTCTGTTTGAACATTCAAATAAGCTTCAAAAGTTATGTAGTGATGTGTTGCCAAAAAGAATGTGTCAGCATTTCTTATTGGTTATGCACATTAAAAAGCAACACCACCAACACAACCGACAATAACATAAGCAATAGCATTGAGATTTAGGCCTGTTGCTTGTGAAGTGGTGAATTCAGTAAACTCATCACAAAAGGGTCTGACTGAAGTCGCCACCGACACCACCGACCGTTAATTAGTAGCCTGTATCAACTGAATAAGCAGGTAGAACAGTCTGGTTTAATTTATCACCAATCACCATAAAGTGAATGTTTACCAACTTTTCAACTATTTGGACGATCCTCAAGGCTCAAATGCCATTTGTGGGACTAGACAGTAATTGGCGGCCTGCGCTGGTACGCCTCTGACTGGTACAGACTACTAATTATGGTCGTTGGTGACTTCATTTGAACCGATCACAAATGCTGTGTTATGTGCTCCGCACTAAAATATGGCTCGGCAAGCAGGATCAGGACGTGACTGGATGGCACATACTCCTAATAAGGGTCCGTCTAATAACTGCAGGCTGCCGCAGGATACTATTTCTGGTAACGTTCTAGGCGCTACTATGGTGGCACGTATGTCTTGTGCGTGAATTAACCGTGACACGAATGAAGGCAAAGCATTGTCTTACATATTAATGTGGAATACAGCAACAAGCTTTGCTGCAAGACACTGCAGCACGATGACATAGGAATTTTTGTGAGCCATCTGTGTATATCTTGACAACTGCATTTCCAAATGCTTTCTGCATATTCAGCATAGCATTTCCGTGTTTATTTTTGTAGCGTAGAATATGTATAGAGAGTTACATATACATATGCTGTTATCTAGAAGCCCAGCGATAAAACGGTGGTTTTGATATATTTGCACTCAAATAATTTCATGTGAGTTATCCCATGAAAGTTGTGAAATAAATGGAATGTAAACATTCAGGGTTTTACACGGTAACTTTTAATTTTGTGAAATTGGGCAATGTCATTGTGTGTATATGATATGCACTGCAGTAATTTTGTAAAATAGTCCTGTTACAAGTTATTAGTACTGGTGTATACATTACATACATACATAATATGTGTGACACTGTACTGGCAGATGTGTCTCGCCAAGTGACTGATGCTGGCGGGGTCTATACATCATGCTTGGTCACTGGAAGCAGGCAGTTGTCTGTGTCATTGGCGATGTGTTGACAAAAACGGACCCAAGAACACGCTTTCGTGTTTTCTGCCGTGGCCATCACCAAGAATGATTGATTGCTAAATGATCGTTGCACTAATTGATCGTGAGCCATGCAATTTGGTGCCTGGCTGAAAGGTCAGCAGGCTAATGTATAAATGCCTATGCGCCGTGACGATAGGCAGAGGTGACCGGGCAAGGCCACGATGGCTTGCCGATTTGTGGTAGCAAATGAATTGCCTACGCGCTGGGTCGGTAGGCTGTTACGTGAATGTGAAACTGACATGGCCTGAGTGGCATGTCATATGTGTAGCTTAGGGGTGCTCCGTGCCACTAAGCTGTGTGACTAGACATGGCCCGTACGGCATGTCTGAGAGATTGGTCTATAATGACAGCTCATAGCTGTCATGAGCCATTGTCGATTGTGGCTGGTTGGCATGTCAGCTGATACAGCCGGTGGGTATCTGTGTATGTATTATTGCATTGATCTCTTATTGTTATATCAGTAGTTGTATCATTGAGTGACTTGACGGTGGCCACTTTCAACTAGTCGGTTGCATTTTGGTTGGTATGTCGCTAAAACTGTGGTTTTCTTACCGCTTTTGGTTATTTTGTGTCGTGTGTGTGTATTGTGTTTGACTGAGAATGTCCAAAACTACCACTTTGAAAAGTATAATAAAAAGCAAAACTGCTGTTTATCCCTGAGAAATTAAAATAGCGACAGACACTGAAACAAGGTGATTAACCCTTTGAAGCTCACTATTGCCATACGGGTACAGCTATAAAGCGTCCTGTGCCAGACGGGGTTAAGCCGTCGTTTGTAATTTTTTGATATTCGGGTACTTTGACATGCAGCTCTGAGCATCAGAGTGTCTGGATGTCAAAAATTATGTATGACGGCTTAACCCGGTCTGGCACAGGAGGATGTTTTATAGCTGTACCCATGTGGCAACAGTGGGCATCAAAGGGTTTTAAAGCGGAATCTGTTACAACACTTAACTACATGCTTGCCACAGTGACCAAATGAATAAACGTAATGTTGTGCGGTATGTCAGTTTTTGTCAAAAAATAAGTTGTTAGACGAGCAGAAAAGTTATAAATGAAAGTAGAAGCAGAAAACCGAAAATAGTCAGGAGAGTGTTTTTTAAGAAATACTGGTTAGAAACATCAGTTGTTCCAAATACTGCACAAAAAGTTGCTTATAAAATTTAATTTATAGTTCCACTCTGATGACCTTGCATTTTCATAAAGCTCTATCCAAATAAATGCCTCACTCACTAGCAATGAAGCCATTTTCAAACTTAGTGCTATATAAATATTATTAATAGAAGACAACGAGAAGACTGCAGTTTTAGTTTTCTAAAACTTTTTTTTTGGTTTTATTATGGTGTCAAAATTTAAGTCATAGGTTGTATATGTGTGCCTTTTGGATCTTGCATGCCTGGGGTCCGGAGGTTTAAAAAGGTGGGGTGGGATACATGACACCCCATTTTCGAAAAAATTAAAACACAGAAGATATTTCGCAGACAGCATCTGAAGCATAAAAATGCGCTGAACTAAGTGATGAAATCTGTTTCTTAAAATTCTCAAAAAGTCATGGTTTCTCTAAATTTACGAGCGGATGTCAAAACTACTTGAATTGCATGTAACGGAACTGTAATAGTTTCTGGTGTTTTTTGAAGTCTGTGTTATTATGGTAAGTTGATTGTTGTTAATATAGTAAATGCTTTTAACGTGTGTATTTCAGAAGAGTGAAAATGCATTTGTGCCGAAGCCAGTTCCAGTGCCAGCAGCCGTTGAAAGTAGTGACGAAGACTCGTCAGAAGAAGAAGAGGAGGAGGTATTGATAGTGTTCATATGTTTTTTGACCGTCATATCCAGCATGTTATGTATTTGAAAATGCGCCTTAACTTGACATTCGTTGTATGCAGTTTGTGGAACTGTTGAATAGAGCAGTGGTAATCAAGCTTTATCGACCGGGGACCCACTGTTTTGTTTAGGCTTAGACCGATACTAGTACTCGGTATCGGTATCGGGCCGATACCAGTGGTATCGGTTTGGTATCGGTATTGCCGATACTGCAGCCGATAACAGAACCGATACCGGTCGGCCGGGACACCTTGGTAATGACAGCAAACGCTGTTTGTTGACTATTCACTAGAAGCATGAAATGAAGCTACATCGACAGCGCTACAGAGCCGCGTCTCTCCATATAAACTGAATCGGCGCATCTGACAACTACAACCCACCATACTTGACCGTCCAACATAACGGCCAATGTACGCCTATGGGACGTTTGATTCGATAACATCAGCGCCAGCAGCAGCAGCACAGACGACAACCAGCAAAACGATCGAAGGATTACGTTAAAACTCGGGTTCGGCAGCAGTTGAAATGTGACGTCACTGCAGCATAGGGGTCATTCCATTTGAAATGGGCCACAGCGGCTGTAACATCACTACCAGTATCGGTATCGGTATCGGCATCGGTGGTATCGGTAAATTCTGGTATCGGTCTAAGCCTAGTTTTGTCCCATGGTAGCTTGCAGACCCCCAGTGTTTTAAAAAGCAGGTTTTCCACTTAAAATGCAAGAGAAAAGCATGCCATTGTCATTCTTCAGTGACAAAAAAATTTCAGAAAAAAGTATTTAATATTAGAGATGCACCGATAAGGCAATGGCATCTAACAATCAGCCGATTATCGGCCGATTACCGATTAATACATAAACCTGATATTCTTACCTTAATACCAAAGACTTTATCGGTCATACAAATATTTTATCACATAATGTAACATATTATTGCATAACTAAACAATGCCATCAGCATGTCTGCCGGGTTCACATATATAACTATAAAACGAGAATTTGTGTGGTCCGTTCGAATTAAAAAAATATAATTTAAGTTTCCAACGCCATCATAATACATAGTAAATAACAATCGGCTGATACCGGCATAGTAATCGGCCGATTCCGATTATCTGCAAAACGGCCGATAATCGGCCAATACCGATTATCGGCCGATTATAGGTGCATCCCTAATTAATATGATTAAAATGATTAAGTGCACATACATTTTGAAAACACAGGATATTATTGCTAAAACCATCCAGTGTTAATGAATATTTCTATATTTTGTGATTATTCAAGATTAATCAAAGCCACAGTGACGATGACCCTGCATGAATTTTGTAACATGGACCTTTAGTTGGGAGAGATGACTGATTGATGCGTTGAAAGAATTTCGATCATTTACATGTTTAGCTGTTTTGACACATTACTATCCTGTCACAAACAGACAGACAAACCGCCTTCCGACAACATACTCCTCGCTATGCTGGTGAAACTGAATACTGAGTGAATGACTGTGCAGATGCCAGGTCCGGTCGCAGCTGGTACCGGTCCGTCGGCAAAATTTCCGAAGACAATGGAGAGTGATTCGGACGAGGAACTGGACTCGGAGGATCTGGACGAGTCGGACGGTGAAGTATTGTTGTCGTATATAGTGATGGGTCGAATCGAAGCTTTGAAAATAGAAACCGTCACAACACCACTAATCATTAATTAATCTTTGTGCAAGTGACACACATGGTGTCTTGATGGTGCGGCGGTTAGGGTGTCAAAGACTTTCGATCAAGCGGACGTGGGTTCGACTCCTAGCCGGGGTGTAATCAAGGCACCTAGGTCAACTCAGCCTTCCATCCCTCCGGGGTAGGTAAATCAAGTATCGGCCTTATTGGCTGGGTTTAAGGAGGGGTGCATTAGCGTGTGTCAGGTGGCAAGTAACATTAGCGTGAGATATCAGATTGCTAGAACAGACACTCTGGGCATGTTTTTCCCATTTCACATTGCCTTCCACATCGGTGACCCTCTGCTGTCTAATTTAGTGGTGTCAGCAGGTAGTGGTTGGTTTAAAAAGTTACTGGTACTGCCCATGGTCAGCGTCGTTCTCTCACAGCTCTGCGACCTTAGGGCTGGTGTTCATCTCCGCTTCCATGGCCCTGAGCCGACATTGAGCTGCAGACACAACTCAGTTATGTGGGTGTTAGGCCACACCTCTCCCACATACTGCCTTTACCTTCCCGGCGTTTAGAGTGGTACCAATTATACTGCTTGGTGACAGGCACATGGGTGTGAACAACTTGCCCAGAGTTGCTACTTGAATGTCGAAACGGCCAGGAGTTGAACCCACGACCTCTCGATCGCAAGTCCAACGCGCGAACCATTACATCATCAAGCCACGTCTGCCACAAATAAATACCGGTGTCGTTGTGTGCTGTAGACGATGTGAATCAGGGTCAACAACAGCAACAGACTGCTGATGATGCTGGCGACAGTGACGACGACGAAGAAGATGATGATAGTGATGAAGAGGATGATGATGATGATGAGATGGAAGCTTCAGCAGCGGTGAACAAGAGAGAAGTGAACTTGATGCCGGCGACGGGCAAAATGACTGCAGATGATGACGACGATGATGACGATGACGATGAGAGTGATGATGATGAACAGGAAGAGAATGAGAGTGAGGAAGAGCAGGAGGATGATGATGATTCGGACGACGAGGAAGATTCGGAGGCAGAGGATGAAGATGAGGAAGTTGAAGATGATGATTCTGATGAGGATGAGGAGGACACTGCGGCGAAGAAACGCAAGTTGCCGTCAGCCGCTGCCGCCTCTGTACCGGCGAAGAAGTCTAAACTGGACACATCAGTCACAGGTACTGCCAGTGATGGAGCTTTGTATGTGACCAGTTTCATTTTTTTATGTTTGTACATCATGCTTGGGTTGCAGTTAATAGGCCAGAGATGTTCATATCCCAACTTCAGTTGTCGGCTATGTGATGAGTTATAGCAGTAACACCAAGATGTCATTGATCTCCAGCAGTATTTGTCGGCTCAGAATCTGTGTCGACGCGAGATAATAAATCCTCAATAACTGAGAGTATCTAGTGTAAGACTGGGGGTGGGTGTCTGGACATTTTTGGTCCGTTTTACACCGATGAAGGAAAGAATGCTGATGTCGGTGTCTACTCTATTATCAGGCTACTGGTTAGTTAGCAGTCTAACATTGGTGAGCACAGAGCAATTATTTGTGTTACAATAATATCTGTCTGTATTGTTGAGGGTTACAAAAATGATTTCAGCAGCCTCCAAAATGGCTGATTTATACAGATAGTACGAGTTCAGCACTTAGTAGCTGTAAACACTTGTAGTTGGTGTGACTTTGATATCAGCAAAATGATCACTGCTCAGCCGATGTTTCTTAACGAAGAATGGCAAATCTAATGACGACTTTTCCCATCTACTTTCAGTGTAAATGCATATTTTCCAGTCTTAGCGTGTGTGCAGGTCACTCTATAATCATAGCTGTATTTTTCCCTTGGCTATGGTGGGGGGGGAGTTGGCTTATACACCGCAGGTGAGTTTGTACAATAAGGATAATTCGTCTGCAGGCAGCGAGCTGTTTGTTCGTGGTTTCCCGGCCGACACAGCTGACGAGAAGGTGAAGAAGTTCTTCAGCAAGAACGGCGTGGGTGTGTCGGAGGTGAAACGAATCAAAGGCAAACAGTAAGCTTTCACTTACTTACTGCAGCTATCACAGAGTTAGTATTAGACATAGATAAAAACATAGACGTGTGTAGGAGATTGATGCGTAGTGTCGATACGGTCCCTGGTTATTTCACGCACTCTGCGACGGCTGTGTCCGAGTGCGTAGTAAACGCCAGGAAGATTAAACGTCGAGTTACGTTGTTTACACCACTGCTTCTGTGTGGACTGTAAACTCCATTCCTCGTCGACATCACTAACAGCTTGTGACTGCTCTGTATTTGCCATTTTATATGTGAGTAATTAACGTGCTCAATAAAACTGCCGTTAGTGACAAGGTCACTTCACGACCACTGCAAAAGTCAAGGGAATGAACACCCAATGAGCTGGGTCTTCAGGCGGCTACAGTAAACTGACAGAGATGGTGCGGACGTGACATGGCGTGGCAGAGCGTTCCGTGTACGAGCATCGGTGATCGGAAAAGTTCGATCGCCGACGGTTGACAGCCGTGTATGGCAGACAAGCAGTTGAAGTTATCGACGCTGATCGTAGGTGGAATCTGATCCCAATGTCCGCCTGGAGGAGTTTGTAGTATTTAATACAAGGAAGATATTGATAAATTATCACGTTTGTTTATATTACTAGGTACAGTTACTGTTGAGACCTGTTATCATTACTTACTTTGTCTTTGTCATATGCCATTTTGTGGATCTTACTGTTCTCTTTATGCTTGAATGCTTGAAATTCATATGGATTAAAGAGGGAATCCACATCAGGAAAGAACAAAAGAACTCAATAAGTAGAGATAAGGGGTCTTCTAACACCTGTGAACATTGGTCGCTGCAACGAGATTAGCGGCAAATGGAAATTAGTCAGAGCATTCTAATGAAGGCAACAGTATCAACATAACGTTACGTAGCTGATTAGTATGAGCAAAGCCATAAGGCAGTAAACTAAATAAGGTTGTTTTTTGGTGAATGTTGAGTATTTAATGTCATTTTTCAACATATGAGTATTTAAAGATATTATTCTTTATTTCAGGGATTCAGTTGCTTTATACCTATGATATGCGTAGGTTGACAGAATGGTGTGAAAGTGTTATGTGTGTGAGTTAAGATGTTACACTTTCTCTGTTGTTAAGATGTTGTCTCACTGTTGTGTCTGCTGTGGAATGATTGGAATGTGTCAACAATAGTTCGACCGACCGTTGTAGGTTCTGCTTTGTGCACCTGGTAAACGCCGCGGACATGGCAAAGGCTCTACAGTTGTCTGGTCATGAGTTCAAAGGCAGCGCTATCAAGGTGGAAGTTTCACAGAAGAAGGCACAGCCAGAAGCTGCAGCGAAAACACAGGAGAAGAGCGGCAAGGCTGGCAAGACTGGAAAGACTGGCCAGGCTAAAGCAGGAGGACAGGAACAGACCGATAAAGGTATCTTTCTGCTGGAAATATTAACCCTTTGACGCCCAATGTTACCATATGGGATTGTGGGTACAGCTATAAAGCATCCTGTGCCAGGCCAGGTTAAGCCTTAAAAGCTTAAGGACAAATTTGCTCAAAAGGCCAAATTGTTACACGTAAATTTCTGTGAGTCCAAGTCTGGTTCCAAGCCCAGTTATGATAACGTGCAATACCATGCCCCATATACAGATTACCCAACAGCCTCATAGCTGGATGAACCATGTGATGCCCCATATACAGATTACCCAACAGCCTCATAGCTGGATGAACCATGTGATGCTGCAGCAAGTGTCATGCGGGTTTGTAATTGTGAATTAGCAGGTTATCATGCTAGATCTCAGATACAAGATAGCTCTAAAGTTACTGTAGAAATGAATATGAATTTGTATGAAATCTATCTTATGGTGACATTTGTAATTGTGAATGTGCATGTTATCGTGCTAGATCTCATAAATGGTATAAAATAGCTCCAAAGTCACTATAAAACTTGAATATGAATTGTATTGAATTTGTACGAAATTTATCCTGTGGTGACTTTTGCAATGACCTTGAGCCACCACTAACCTGCTTTTCAAGGTCACAGTACTGTTCAAAGACGAATATCTCAAAACGGTGAATTTTATGTTGTCCATCTGCGGATAATTAATTTACTTAAACTCCATCCAGTATAATGTGCCGCTAACGCATGGTCTTTTAGTGACAGCCGAGTTTCTTGTTAGTGTATCACTATGAAATCTCACATATAAATCATCGTTGTCATTGCTGCTGTTTTCAGTATTTTTGGACAGTATTTTACTTTTAACGTTCTGTTTGGCTGATGTCAAATTGTCCTGTTGTAGCCGACAACAAGATGACGGTGTTTGTCAAGAACATTGCTTGGGCGACGACAGAGGACGACTTGAAGGAAGTGTTCTCAGGCTGCAAGAACGTTCGTATGCCAAAGAAACCAGACGGCGCCAGTCGAGGGTAACTAGCCAGTCATCTGCTCATCTGTGTGTGTCGGTATTTTCTTAGTAAGTAAGCAAGTAAGTCGTGAATTTATACTAGGGATGTGACGGAGCCAGCCAATATCCGCATCCGACGGAGGATTTCATGTGCAAAATCCGTCGGATTTGGATGCGGATGCAGATTTGTCGCGCGATCAAAATTACCAGCTGTTATAGTTACTGTAATTCAACTTAGTTACTTAAAATTAAGCAGTTGCAAATGAACTAGCAGTGAACAATTGAAATAATTGTGA
>Ga0056114_1001100_pt1 | contig 11555 bp, 7 predicted proteins | sample WorMetHERISLAND1_FD_77005 | JGI IMG/M metagenome (GOLD analysis project Ga0056114, IMG submission 77005) | Marine gutless worms symbiont microbial communities from Max Planck institute for Marine Microbiology, Germany - Olavius loisae HERON... ...
GTGACGTCATAATGACGTCATCAGCCGCAATGAATATCTAATTTCTACATTTTCAGAATCTACCGTTCCTTAGGTATATTCACTGCAATTTTTGTTTAAATCTACTTATCACACATGGAGATATGAAAGAAAATGTGAGTGGGTGTTTTTTTTCTGAACACAGTGTATATAGTCACTGTGCACAGCGGAGTGTTGTTACACTAATGTTTCATAACTCTGTGAAAGGTTGAGGTGACTGTATGTATTTAGTTGGTCCATTATGTGCTTCTTTCTGATATTTCAGTTTTGTTAGTGTGATAGCTTGAATACTTGCAATAAACCCGTGGTACACTGTTTATGTCTTATGCTTCACTAGAACTGACTGATTAACTTTTGATCCAGAGACAGATAGGGGGTACCGCGGCGGCAGCCCCACCGCCGTCAGGCCTAGTGACCCTGCCCTCTGTGGGAGCTGTCCCCTAGTCACCGCATATTATTGTAGACTAGGGGACTTGCTGTGGTTATTTTGTTTATATCGTTTTGTGTCTACATTATTGTCTATGTATATGTGCATTTAGTTGTTTTCGTTGTTTTCTTTGTCTTTTGTAGCATCTCCTTCAGTACTTTGATACTGTTGGTTGGGTCTTTTGACCTGTAAGAACCGTCTCCCGTATAACCTATACTGTGTTGGCGGGGCGTAAAACACTGCTCACTCACTTACCGGGAGATGGATAACAGTGTTGATCTAGGATCCAGATTTGCTCCGAACATTCAACTTCTTGCATGTTGTCTTTAGATGCAGATTATAATAACATCAGGCAGCTTTGGTAGACTTGATAGTTAGTTAAATCTGCATGCGTGTGGGCAGAGGTAAATAAAGTATGATTTTCACATGGGATGAAGGTATAGTTATAACTACATGTGTGGTCAGCTGTTCTGGTCTTTTTCTATCATAGTTGTATACTGTTGTCTTCTGTACTTCTGTTTATGACATTTTCTGTGACTTCTGGTTTTTTACAGATGTTGATATAACGTGCTTGTATGCATGACATATAAAGCACGTAAAATGTTGTAAAAAAGTGCATTGCAGTGTAAAAATGAGAGATTGGAGTCATTATAAAATTAGCATTCTATTTGAGCTGTGTTTGTATTGGTGTATTCAGGCACCGGGACTGACTGCTGACATGGATACGCTGATTAAAGCCTGCGAATATTTTATTACAACAAATAAGGTATAGAGTTCAGAAAACGTTTTGTTAGTGAACACTCACTATTTAGTGAATATTTTCTGGTTGAACATGCAGCAGGAAACTCCTCTGACAACTTGGCTGGTGTTGATAAGAGAAACATTACACATTCAAATTTATTAATTCAATGAAAATTTTTATTTGTTGATTTACCGGTAATGGCTTTTTCCTTGCTTTAACATAAACACAGTTTCTTACAGCCTTGTTTGTCAATGACCGTGACTGTCGACCATTCGTAGTTGCTGACCTTTTGACATTCAGTGCTCTGCCAGATTATCCGCATAACTTTTGAGTCATCAATGCAACATTTAGATACCTTTTAAACGCACACTTCTCAAGCTGTTAATGCAATTCAGCACACTACAGGTCTAGATGTAGTGCATGCTATAAACATGACATTACATACTTTCTTACACACTCACTCGTCTAAACTTAATCTATAAATACTGCATGTTATGCCATCAATGAAACATTGGTCATATCTTATTTTTTGGTGAATTTTTTAAGCTTAATAACAATCGTGTGATGGTGTTAGCGCTAATGTTACTAGTGAGTACTGTGTTAAACAGGAGAAAGAACTGAGACAGTTCATTGACGTCACAAAGCATCTGAGTGGCATCGACCGAAGTCAGATGATGTTACAGCTCATCAGACTGCACGGTGAGGTGTTTGTCTGTTGTAGAATAACCCCGTCTCATTTCCTGGCCGACTGTTAAGAATCTACTCACTCACTATCATTCATCTGTACCAGGTTGTCGCTCAACTGATGTTGTAGTCTACTGATGGGAAATCAGGAGAAAAAGGTCTTGCCGTTTGTCGTTCCGCATGTAACTTGTATCTGTCTTGTATTTTCCAGTGTGTACCAATGTGAATGGCGCTGTGTAGCCTTATTGTGCTGACGTGCCGTTAACAGTCTACTCGTGTGCACACACTCATTCCATCGTCATGTTTCATCAGCGTCTGCGCTCTGCCAGCATCCATCAACTCATTGTGCCACGCTATAGCAGCTCAGCACCTACGGCCGTCGGGCATTCTCCGTTGCTGGCCCGATGTTTTGGAACTCGCTGCCGGACGACCTACGAGACACTGCACTTGGTGCAGACGCTTTCAGACAGTGTCAGAAGACGTTTTTATTTTCATTGTACTAGTGCGTTTAGTGCATTAGAGGTTGTTTCGAGAATGCTCTATGCTATATAAATTGACATTTGATCACTATGAATATGACTTCGTGTATGAACACTGTAATATACCGGCTGGCTGTTAGCTGTTACTCTGTGAATGTAGTTAGTTGGTCATGGCTTTTTGGTCAGTTGTTGACGTGAGCTTTATGTGTCGCTCGGATGCTTGATATTTAATAACTGTGTGCGTGAATGTTTTATGTCAGCGAAAAACAAAGACGCGAAGAAGTTGATGGACGCTTTTTCGCTGTATGAAGAGGAGCAAGTTTTGCCTAGGGCAAATGTACTGCGCTATACTGCAAAAGTGTTGGAAACGTTAGGAGAACCGGTTACATTTAACGTGCCACCGCCGGTATGCTCGACTCCAGTAACTATAGCTGTTGAGTTGAGTTATTATCTAGCAGCATATGTACTCATATCACAGCAGCATCAGTTGATTCCTTTCTAATTCTATACACTGTTTTTAAAGTTTTTTATTTGCGTAGTAACTATTTTAATCGTGCACTAGTTTCTCACAATGTCCGGCAGTAATGCACAGTTGCAATGAAATACTGGATTTTCCGCCTCTCTTAGTTTTTATAATGCTAATCTACCTTATAACACACACTGCCAACCTGACAGATTTTCCCATTGATCCCATTGATAAATGTCAAAAAGACAGAGCACGAGAAGAGAAGTAAGATGGTCAAGTGTTCATTAACATTCACACAGCTGTGAGCCGCTGTTGATGAGTCAAACATAGCAGACTGCAATCAGCTGTTACCAGGTGTCACATCATAACCCTTTGACGCTCACTGTTGCCATATGGGTACAGCTATGAAGCATCCTGTGCCAGACAGGGTTCAACCGTCATTTGTAATTTTTGACATCCGAGCACTCTGACGCTCAGGGCTGTATACGGACCTTGCAAGAAGTAGTTCATCGTACACAAATGATTGCTGTTTGGAGACCAGATACAATGAACTGGTTTATAGTAATGCATTGGCCTTTATCAACATACAGTAATTGCTCTACATGGGGCCCTGTTAGTACGCGGATGGATGACTGTCAGGTGCATAAACCATGTCATTCAGGTCAACTCAGCCTTCCATCCCTCTGTGGATAGTTACAGTTGTAGTTGTTGTATGCTAAGTGCCGCATGATGTCAGCAAGAGTCTACAGAGTGTAGTTGGTATAAACAAACGTTAGAATAAAACCTAAGAGAGTAGTCCAGATATGATAATTGAAGGTCGCCATTTTCACACCTTTCATTGCCTGTCAGACCCAGTTCCTTTTGTCAGACAGAACATTAGCCCTGTACCATACAGAAACGATTCTGTAGTGACCACACACATCATGACAACACTGATAACTGGCAGTCGGCTAAGGTGATTAACTCCTTACCGGTAGACAACCCGTCAGTCCGACTTCCGGGTTTTTGACTTCCCCAGTCATAGTGAGTACAATTGAAGCTGAGAAATAAGCAGACATGTGATACACTATCACCATGTTCATGGTCTCACAGTATGCTGGAGATCCGTGCTGCCGTATGGCCTGCCGTGGCTTGGGAAGGACTTTGCTTGCTTACAGCATCTTGTGTGCATACCACATTGCATGCTGTGTTGTGTATTTAGAAAACCGACGAGAGCAGGGATTCATTCGCGACAGACACTATGAGGATGTCGTCATTATCGGACGTAGACTTTGACCGTCTTGGACAGCGTGAAACTGGAGCTATTGATCAGAAGTTGGCTGCGATGTCGGCAGATGCCGCGGTCGACGCTGCCAGGAAAATGCTGCTTCGTCGTCGTCACCAGTGTACGATCTGTTTTAATAATAATAATTTATCTGACTCGTATAGCGCCAGTATGTGCTTAAAGACTTAAGTGGCGCTGGCGGACTGGACTAGTTAGTTACTGGGCCTAAATGTCTGACGGAAAATAACGTTTTCGTGACTAGAGATATATTCTTTAGTTGGTGACATATTGTTCTCAATGGACAGACTCGTTTTGTTGTGATTGCAAACAGCAAGTTTGTGTTTACGTGAACCAGCTGTGTATGTGCCGAGCTAGCTAGTGAGACTCACCATCATTACGGCTGATATCCTGCTGGCACTTGGGCAATACTAAGTAGTTGTACCCAGGTCCCCCAGGGAGCGAATGTGTTCGGAAAGCATTCACTTGACAAGTTTATCTTCCTCAGTTTTTTTTTCAGCCATTTATAGACTAAAAATTTGTAGTCTGAAGTGAACTGATTTGCAGTGAGTGCAGGGAAGTCGTTGTCTCACAGTTGAAGTAAGAGACAGTCCATATGCATTGCCTACTTGTGTGCTATCCGACAGATGTTTTTAACTAACTCAGCCTAGTAATCGTTGCAGGGGTGAGTTGATGGGAGGGTGATAGGGGTTAACCCCTCTCCCCTCCCCCCGGCTACTTTGACAGCTCATTTACTTTGTGGCCTCCAGAGCGGCTGACATAGCCGTCTTGCTGCTTTCAGTTATGGCATATGATGTTTAAAACTACAACTATAAGATGTTGTTCTGGAATTCATTCGTAGTCTGGCACGCATACACCCCTCTCAATATTTAGGTCAGACATGCAACAAAGTTGAGCAACTTTGTCGTTAGGCATCTGTCAGTTTTCCGACAGCAAACAGTCGCCAAACAAACATGGCTTCTACTGACACAGACACCGACATAATTCAGTAGTGCTTTGTTATTTGCTTCAGTGCTCTATCAACAAATCACGCGGTAACACAAATCAACAATTGACCACTCACGCTCGGCGACAGAGCGAGAAATTGCCGAAGAATGGAGATAGTTTCTATCGAGCAAATTTTGTTGCTCGACTCGTCAAAAGTTGGGCAACTCTATCCACAAAGTTGCTCGACTTTGTTGCGTGTCTGGTATGTGCCTTAAGTCCCTTAACCCCTTTCTGGCCTCCAATGACGCCGACTTCAGTTTCTGTTTTTTTGATAGCTCGCACTTTGGCTGTTTTTGGTTCTCTAACGTAATTGACATGCAGTGAACTGTATTTGCAGCATTCCAGAACTTCCTCAGGAAGCTAACGGCGGTCGGTAATGCTGACAGCCTAGCAGCCGTTGAACAGATCGTGACGTCAAGACGATCGATGCATTTCACAGCATTCTGCTTGGCACATGCTCATCTTAACCGGTTAGTTGATGTTGGACTTTGAAACGACCATACATGTGAACGGAGTATCAGAAATGCATTAGTTACGTTTGTCTGTTGCCATTTGGCTTTTTGCTGATCTCTGTTTTGTACTGGTTTATTTGTGAATTATATGTAAAGTAGCGGATACAGCCATTGACACATATTTACACTTCCAGTCCATTGATGCTGCTGGTTGTTGTTCATTAGTAACACACTGGATGAGTTTCTGGACCAGCATCGGGAAGCACCTACTGACTTAGAGAAGTACCTATCGTCTGGCTTGCTGATAGCCACTGCTAAGAAACAGCCGACCCTGATTAATAAATGTACGTGAGTGCTTACCTACGTTACGATGTTTGTGCATAGACTAGACTATTTTGTGGTTATATGTCCATTCACTCACTGAAAAACTGCTTGATGTATTGTCAGACTTTTTTCTCTCTGTCGTAGCCTCATAGTCGTGGTTTTACTGCACTGGACGTAGTTGTGAAAGTCCAGATGGTTCATCTGTAACCGGGAGTATGAAGTACAAAGATGGAATATGAACAATTTGCTATACTTAACCAATATCTTGTTGTATCTCAGAAATAATACAAGATATGGCCATAGTTTTGTAGAAAGCTGATAGCATATCATAAATCCTGTAACGGTTCAGGAATGTTATTGTTATTGTCATTGATATGTTAATTTTTTAATTTTCATTTTTTAGATCACTATTTTGACCTATTTCCAATATTCTGGTTCCAGAGTTTGAGTTACAGACAACATTGGTTATCTACACTCACTCCAGTTGTAATTAATGCTAGAGAGGCAATGGCTGATTATCGGCCGACCGATAATCGGCGTCTAACAATCGGCCGATTATCGGCCAATAGTGATTAATACATAAAGCTAACATTTTTACCTTAATACCGAAAACTGCATCAATCATACAAATGTGTTACTGTATAATGCAACAGACTAGTGCATAACTAAACAATGCTACCAGCACGTTTGCCAAGTTTGCATAGCCTAGGCCCTATATAACTATAAAACGAAAATTTGTGTTGTCCGTTCAAATAAAAAATATAACTTCAGTATCCAAAGCCATCATAATACATAGTATATAACAACCAGCTGATACTGGCATAGTAATCGGCCGATTCCGATTATCTGCAAAACGGTCGATACCGATTATCGGCCGATTATCGGTGCATCTCTAATTAATGCTTCTGCTTGACTACTGTAGACTGGTCCCATCATGTAATGCTGCAGTCAGTGCTTGGGACATTACATATGCATGTTTGGTTTGCTGACTTGCTCAGTGCTGGGTCGTAAGTACCGTTTATCCACTCTAGACACAATACAAAAGATAGTAGTCTGGGAGTGGGTCGTGATATAAATGCCAATCTCATACGGTAAATAGTACATTTCAGCTTTGTATGACTGCCTTTATGAAGCCTGCATGGAAACGGACAATTGCAATTGCTCAGTATTGAAGTGAAGTTTTCGTTTGTCGTTATGTCATTAACGTTGACTTGTTACGAAATTAGCAGTCACGTTGACACATGCTTCTGATTTTGCTGGTTAAACAACAACTGTACTGTTTGCCAGTGGAGTCATTGACAATGGAGTGTGCTGAGAAAACGAAGAACGAGCGTGTTTATCGCTGTCTGTATAACTATTACATGATGACTGAGCAAATGGACAAAGTTCAACAGCTCGTGCAGGTACTACAGCTTATCATTTTCTGATGCTGTGTCATTGCATTGCTCATCCGTGTTGACGTAGCAGAGCAACGACAGCTTATTATCTCTGCTAGGTGAACGAAGTGAATTGACAGAGATAATGTTTTCATGGGACTGTGCGTCTGTCTGTAAGTGTGTGTGTAGCGAAATCATGCAGTTGGTTGGTTAATTTGACAGAAGTGTTTCCAGGTTTAGTCTGGTTGTGATCGCTTAAAATATATTGAAACGGGTTGTGGCCATTGTCAAATGACCTCCGAAATTGTTGGGTACTATATGCATATAGCTCCTAAACGGTTAAAGGGACATGATACATTATATATTTTTTAAAAGGGGCATTGCTCGTATCACGTGACCCCAAAAATTTTTGAAATCACTTGGCAGAGGTATGCACTCCCACAAGTTCCTTCTAGTTTCATAATATGTTTGTTGCTATGATTTCAGCATTTTACAGTATGTGATTGTATATGTTTGCGATAATGTTGCAACAGACTGCAGACCAGAAGCATGTCATTTAGCACATCATCTGCTGAGAGCTAGCTTAATTTACCGAATTCACCTCAGTCTTTGCTGTGCTCATGCTTGGTGGTTCTTGCTTCTTGTAATATGATTGTAAATTTAAATGGATTATACATAGTACATTGTAATATAACATTCTTCTAATGTTACATTTATTCTATGCTCATTAATGATTGAACAGCTTCTGATTGCGGCAGTTTTTTGTGACTGCTGAGTTCTTTATTAATCACAACAGCTGTGTATGAACAAAACATGATGATAGAATGAATTACCGTAAAACTTCGAATATAATACGCACTATTTGACCATAAGATTGCCTGGAAAGTCAGGGGTGCATATTATACAAAGATCTATTTTCTGTAGTTTATTTCAGATTGAACAATCGTCAAAAACGGTAAAATTATTGATGATCGAAATACCGGTGCTGCTGCTTCGGCATATAATGAATGAATGAATGGGCCTACGAATGGATGAATGGACCAAGGCGGCTCGGTCCCTTTAGTTCATGTTGCAGCATTTGACTGGCCGAGTCTGCTGTCCTCTCCCCCTCACGTGTCCGGCCGCCACAGCCGTGACAGACGGGCAGGGGAGACGTGTGAACTGAACGTCACACGGCGACTGATGGCGCGGCAGTGCGGTCGTTCAAGGCCATACGCCCGTGTGGTTTGGCTCAAGTGACGTCGCTACGAGTGGTCATCCGTTTGTTACCGCCACGATGCTGGCTGGATGCAGCGACCAAGGCCACGACTTCCTGATGGCAGCTTACGATCATGTACGCTCGTCGTAGTTTTTGGCAGATATACTGACCTCCTGTGTGCTGATAAGGGGTGCGTACTATACATTTACATAGGTCTACAGATTTTTACATTGTGGCAAAAATCTAAGGTTGGGGTGCGTATTATATTCCAAGTTTTACGGTAATTGTGAACAGAACCATATGAGGCGTCAGCCGCCCTTTGATATACGGCTGTGTGTGTGTAGAAAGATGAATGGCTGAGAGAATCAGTTGCTCTCGCATATGTCACCAAACATGCTTATCAGCAGCAGAAGGTTGGCTTCACAACATCATCACTTCGTGGATATCTTTGACTCTGAATAATAATTGTGATTTGCTGCCATCTCCAGTGGCATAATTTGGCAGCACATGTTCACTTGCAGTCTGTGTGTTACAGATATTTGCTGATTATTCTGTTTAGGCCTGAGTAATAGACAAGGGGAGGCTTTATTAACTGTAGAATGCTCATGTACTGAGTTGTACTTTTGATATCATTTGCCAAAATTTCTATACAGCTTCCATTCTCTGAGATCTCTTCCAGAATATTTATCCTCCACAAATAATTCTTTTATACACGCCATTGGCCTTACTAGTAAACTTTAAACTGTTTCAGGCATGATATTGCTGCTGTTTGCGTGATTAAAATGCCGTAAAACCCTAACCAACCAACCAACCTACCTGTTTTGTGGTAGGTCTGTCCTTGAGTTTTTCTGTAATGCATTAGGTAAACTTTAGCAGTGTTTGTGCTTCTGTGTTGTCATTTTCTCTTGTGTTATATCATTACTGTAATATTGACTATAGGGCTGTTGTAAGAGCTCTTGTGGGTCCTTGCTAGTCCTGATCGTCTGAGTGTTTAATGTTTATATCATTATTTTGTCATATGTTTTATGAGCGAATAAAATGATGAAATTGTGTGACAGCTGACCCGCATATCAGATGAGTGTAATGAAGTTTGGGTGGCGATTGGTGTACAGAATGTGTTCAGTGCCAGGCCCTGCTGGTTGGGTCATCCAACGTGTAAAAATATCGTCTCTGAAATGACTTACGGCCTGCTGAGTGCAACAGCCAATTAGCTCAGCTGGTGATATATTCTTGCACAGAGGAATTAATTGTTGGCTGACAGTACGAAATGCTGGATGACTTCTAAAATAATTTTGAATTTCTGAAGAGTCTTCTTCCAGATTGTAATATTTCAATAAAAAGAATTGAATTTAACGAAGAAATATGTTCAGAACTAAACAACTGATTGTATTGTCAGATATTTTGCTAGGATATAATGTCAGTGTTCAAGCCTTTGTTTGTCCCAGCAGTGGTCTAAAACCATATTGTTTAGCATTCAGATTAAGTTTTGGTTTAAAGCTATAATTTAACTTGGATGTAAACAAAAGTTAAAGTCACCCATTGTAATCCGCCAAATACTAGAATATATGTTTGGGTTCCTACTACTATGATATATCACTGTTGTATTTTAAAAATGTTTTTATATCTAACAAATATTGTGTGTTTTAGGAGCAAGTGTTGAATAATGTTATCATCTTACATCGCAAAGACCGAGGAAACCGTCTCACATTTCCGTACAATTACCTGCTGCAGCTGAAATGTAATTTGTATATTTAATTTACACACGGCTCATCCTTCCATTGATTATATTATTTGTGATACACCATAATGTGCTCATCATGTCTTAGTAGTTGAAATGTGTCTGTGGGAGCTGACTGTTGTTTGTAGTATTCAGTAACTGCATTGTGCACTGTACATTCATCACTATATGTAAACAACTGCTGGCTTGCCAGTTGAGTATGAGTGAAAGATTGCACAGCACAGGTGCACTGAATGCCACACAAATACCATCCGTGATCCAGATAATGTGACTTTAGTGGTGAAAGCTAATTTGCTTTAGCTTGTAGTTTTGTTGCAAGGTTGTTTAGGTTTTTGTGTTGTTTTTGGCTGTAGTAATGCTTGGTTTTCAGATAGTATTAGCCAAATGATTGCTTGAGATTTGAGAAGGCTGGATGTTTTTACACCAGTCAACAGATTGGCTGAGAAGATTGTCTATGATGTGGCTATAATGTGTGGAGGGGGCATGCATTTAGTCCTACTGTTACTAAGGGCGGATTGCAAGAACGTACTTACTAGCTAGTTTAACTACACTCAGCGTGAAAATCATTGCAAGAACACAAAACGCACTCTCAAGTCAATATGAGTTCGCTCAAATGTTGTGTGGCAAAATCAGTCACCCAAGTCTCCACTCGACTTGCATAATGGCAAATTAATTGTTTTAGTACATTAAATGTAATAAAAACAATTTTAATCAATGCAAATATGCAGCGAAATCATCTAACTAAACCGAGAACTAACTCCTGAATTTGCAAAGCGACTGTCCAAGCCATGGCTCTAGCCACTCCACAGAGTATAGTTTCAGGGGAGCAACTGTATTTTTAATGTGTATTTAACTGGTAGCTTTCGGTGTGATTTTGAGATTGGTATTATTAGTGTTGCAACGGGGTGGCAAAATACTAAAAAATAAATAAAAAACAACTGTCATTAGTATTCACAAAATAAACAGTATTTCAATCAATGTATACTTTTATGGTGTTGTCATTGACGTCATTAAAATTAGTTTTGGTCAACAGGGGCAGATGTTTGAATGGTAGCAGCCACGTCCGTGGTAGCAGCCAGTGGTCAGAGACGAACTTGCGTATGTTCACATCGACATTGACCAATCTCTAGCATTGTTTCTGGGTCGGTCACTCTTGCTTCTTGGGCAAGTCCTGTAGTAGATTCTAAAGCTAGAATGTATACATTGTTATTATTATTATTATTATTAAAATCGTACACAAAGTACAGCCATATAAAACAGCGTGCCTAGCACTAAACGAAACCAAGTCACAGTCACTATTAACACACTTTGAAATAAAAGACAGCACTCGTTTACAGACTGCATCATACACAGGTAATGCATGAGATAGTTCAAACAGAAAA
>Ga0056114_1001101_pt1 | contig 11551 bp, 9 predicted proteins | sample WorMetHERISLAND1_FD_77005 | JGI IMG/M metagenome (GOLD analysis project Ga0056114, IMG submission 77005) | Marine gutless worms symbiont microbial communities from Max Planck institute for Marine Microbiology, Germany - Olavius loisae HERON... ...
AGTTAAACGCATGAAGATAGGCCAGTATTGTCAGCGACAACGTTGTAGGCACGTCGAATTGGAGCAATTTTGGCAGGCTTTCGCGTCGCGCGGATTTGTCAGCGATAGCTGGGCTTTCTTGTTAAAACTAGAATCATAGCCTGCCCAAACCTGTACACATTGTTTTATATGCCAGATGTAGGCCTAGGCTATAAGCAGAGGGCAATGTTTCAGTGAATCCAGTGTTGGAATTGACCTAAAAGAACTGGGGGGTCAGCTGCCGAAATGTTTGAAATTTTGCCCAGGGATTGAAATTTAAAGCCTATTTTCACTCAAAAATGAGCGTCTGTAGACATGAACTGGGGGGGGGGGGTTCAACCCCCAACCCCCCGACAATTCCAACCCTGAGTGAATCTTGTGTAGTCTTCATTCACTTTAGGCTTGCAATGTTGGGACTGCAACAACTATGATCTGATTATATCCTTAAACCAGAAGTAAACTGCACGCTATACTGAAATAAATGAGGTTACTTGCTTACTCGCTCATTTGCTACGCCCTGGACTGGACTCCGTCGACAGAGTTATGCTAGTCAGCAGGGTACAGTGAAACCACTTTTCTGTGAGTTTTGCAGGCCCTGAAAAAAGTGCTGAAAATATCCACCGGTGTTTGCTGAGTGATAGGCCTAAGTCATTAGAAGTCCTGAAGCTGGTCCATTGTATTGTTATCTGTTTCATGTTCAGTCAACTTGTTACATTTAACGGCGACATTGATAATACAAAAATCTAGCACGGTAGGCCCAAGTGCAGCTTCAGGTAAAAATTAGAGTTCGTTGTTGGAAGGCTGACAATGGCACTAGAAGAAGCACTTGACGTTTGGTATTTAATTCACTGGAGCCGGGAGGTGCTAGATTTAGCTTGATTGATGACTACTGTAACGGCTGTGTAGTAGATAGTCATTCAGTACTCAGTATACAGATAGTAAACAGTTTTATTATAAAAGAACAGGACTGACAGCTTAGTGGTTAACGCTTTGCCTCGTGTTAGACGACATGACGACACACGAATGACACAAATGTTAGTTTTAGTCAACAACTCGACAACAATTATGCTAATCCTGTTTCACATGCAAAGCGCCAATTAGCACCTGTGTGGTCCAGCAGTTAACATTTAGCATTCAGAACCAGGTAAAAACGCTCACAGGCTCTGGAAAGGACAACTAAACACGTCGCGAACGAAAGAAACCGAATAAGTCTTGTCGTCAGATTTAGCTCATGATTGGCTTCTGCGTGAATTAAAGCTAACCGAGTGATTTGTGTCGGAACACTACATTGTAATCACAGTAGTTACTACTAGTCTCGGCCTGAGATAGCGAAGAGAAGTGAGGGACCTATACAGAATGATGTGTAACAACAATAACGACACAACGTAACATAACAAAACGTCAACAACGGTGAGTTTTCCAGTAACAACAGTTTGACGGCGAATCGTCTGTAGGGCGTCACGCTTGCTGTGGCTGCGGTCCTACTGTGTGATGATGCTGCAGTGTATCGTTCAAGTCCACGTCCACAATGCTGGTGGCGTCGCGGTCGCACTCGGACGGTGGTCGGCCCGTGCGACTGTCGGTGTCTAGCTCGGCGTCGTAAGGCGTGTCGTCGACGTCGACGTGACGTCGCTTGACGACGGCCAGTCGCTCGGCGCGCGCCCGTAACACACGCATCCGGCGTACGATGAGCGTAGCCATGACGGCCACGGCTACGCTGATGGCGACCGCCCAGGCGATGAGACCGATCGTGATCGTGTTGAGACTGGCTGACGTGGACGACAACTGCTCCTGCTGGTCGGCCGCCCTCTCCGCAGCCGAGTCAAAGTCGACCCTCAGCGCTACAACGACAACCAACACCGACCCGTCAACCCTTTGACGTCCACTGTTGCCACATGGGTACAGCTATAAATCGTACTGTGCCAGATCGGGTTAAGCCGTTATTTGTAATTTTGGACATACGGGCACTCTGACGCTCAGGGCGTCAGAGTGTCCAGATGTCAAAATTACAAATGACGGCTTAACCCGGTCTGGCACAGGATGGCAACAGTGGGCGTGAAAGGTCAACTAGCTCACCAATCGCGCGTCTATGTGCGAAACCCCATAGCACGATAATTCCTCGGTGTTGTTATCAAGGACTGACTCCTCGAGGACGACAACTTTCCTCGAGGACAACAACACCGTAATTTCTCGGTCAAGTTCTGCTGACGACGCGTGACGATGGTCCAACAAAGTTTACGGCACAATTGTCGACGACAGGCCAGGGACAGTGGTCGCCTTCTACCACACCGACCGGGTTCGCCTGTACCATAAGCACTCCTCCACCTTTTTACAGTTGATTCACCTTTACATCGGAATGTGCCTCCAAAGTATACATTTCAGATTTTAACTTAGAAACTTGCCGCATCTACCGGGAAAACGACTGCATCTGCAAACACGTGAATGAGCCTGAAACTGTCCTTCTTGTAACACAAACTGAGTGAGATTATGAAAAAGTAGGACACAATACTTAAAATGCCCCGAAAGCCAAGTTGGTCAGCTTATTCTACTTGTACCTCAATAAACCTCATGTAATATCTAATCATTACAGAGACGGAATGAAACGTACCTCCAAGTCGGACAGCAGGTGGACCTCTGGGTCCAGAAGACCCAGTATCACCTTGCTGACCACTGGAACCAGTCGCTCCAATGAAGCCTTGCCTGCCAGATCTGCCCGTCCAGCCAACAGGACCTGTGTACATCACACACACACAAGCACATGAGGCGAGCTTGCCTGTAACCAGACAGCACAGACGACACTGCATACAGAGACGGCCAGAGAATACCGTACATCGATCCTCCCTGAACCCGTCCCCGGCCGCCTCTCAAACTGACATTCAGCGCTCTCCCCAAGCTGGTGGGACAGCAACAAGCCATTCCCGCTTTCAGGAATTTCCCATTTCCCGCTTTCATTCTCGCTTTCAGGCCTCGAAGTTTTAGCCTTTCTGACCTCCACTGATCTCATTAGTGCAACAGGAAAAACTATCTGCAGGATTGCACATTAATGAGAAAGTAGCACTTGCCACTTGCTAGTCTTAAAAAACATACATTTGATAGTTGCTTCAAAGCAGCAGCAATGCACCAAAACAGTATATATTCAATCAAAACTTTTATGAAAATGGGCGATGCCCTTCGTTAGTCCCAACTACTGCCTCAAGCAACCTTGCTTGACTGGCACTGCGACCTGGAACAAAGATTTATCATGATAAGTCAAATAACAGACAACAAAATTACACACATGTCATTATAACACCAATTTTTCATGTGAACATGCCAGAACAGACCTCACACGAATGATCCAATGCGGCAGACTGTGATACTATTAACTGGACTAGTTGTGTTTGAGTTCCAAAAGTCTTTTTAGTCTAAAAAGACTTTTGGAACTCTGACACAACTAGTCGAATTGATTTTTTTAATTCTAGTTATATATACTTTCACACTAATCATTTTCGTTTTTATATAGTTTCAGTTTTTTAAGATTATTTTTTTAGCTTTTACATAGGCTATTTCAACATCAAAAGTCTTTTAATTTTTTAAATTGTTTTATTTATTGGCAAAATATTGTAGTTTTAATTTATTACACTATCAAATGAGTCAGTCGATACTGCACTGTCTATCTTATAAGTTCACAAGTCACTTACTGCACTAAACTCACTTTAATGGCAAGTTTCCAAAAACAGAGTACCGATATGTAATTGGGGCCTCTGACTGCAATCTGCGCTCACTAAATGCCGAGATTGACCAAAACTTATTTCAGTCAATCTTGTTGAAGTAAATTACGTGACAGATAAAAATGAAGGAAAATATTTTAGTTCGTTCCACTATTTGCATAGTTTGTTTTAGTTTTCAGTTCTCGCATTATTTTTAGTAAATGAAATTGAAATAATTTCAGTGTTATGTTCTAATTTTAGTCACTAATACGTGCCTGCTGGCAAGTTGCAAGGCTGCATTTTAGCGAACAACCGAGCTAAAGACGTTCGAGCTAAAGAATGATTTGTGACTTACCAGTCGGTCCAGTGGCACCAGTCAGACCCGTGTCACCAACAGAACCTTGTAATCCAGCCTCTCCACGCAGTCCAGCGCGGCCAGGAACTCCAGCTTGACCAGTGAAGCCTATAAATCCATTCGGCCCAGTAGCACCCGTTGAACCCGTTCCACCTTGTGAGCCTTGGAAACCAGGAGCACCGCGCTGTCCAGCGACTCCAGCCACACCTGTACACAAACAAACAGTATTCGTTTGTTATTAATCTTCACCACTGGCCTGCTCAGATGGTGTCTTCACTGCTGATTTTGATTGCCTCGGACTGGAGGTATTTTATTTCTTAAGCTATGAAAACACGTGTTTCTGTTATATAACTATAAGTAAGCTAATCTGGTCAGTAAGCTAGTCATTTCATTGGGCACAGACTTTGTTGCAATAGAGGTCACTATTTAGCTGGAAAGAGTTTGTTTGATGCGGTTTTTCACAACAAATCAGTTATATCCTTACTGAGGCTGTGGCTGCAGCACCCGTAATTGAGCCCTGTTCTTCTATAGGACAGGTTTCTTGTAACACTAGCATGGTGCCAATTGTGCTCTGAAGGGATTTGGTCTCGCTGACCTAATTACTTGCCACTAAAGCTGTTTTGTTGAGTCTGTTGCCATTGTATATAGCCAGCAACTCGCTAAATTTGATGTCATGAGTGGTAAATTTGATTGGCTTGGCTGGTGTTTATCGCCAACGATGGATGCCAGGTTTTGATCACCAAAGGACGCATAGCAATATCATCGACGATCTGTAAGCTTAGGTGTTGTAACTTGTAGGCCGCTAAGACCGTTCTTTGCATTGATTCATGGTAGTGACTTCATATAACGGCTGGCACTGTCATAGCAACAGTTGTTTTATAGTCAGATGCCGCGAGGCAAGGTGAAGCGGCATAACCCTTCACAGTATTTCACCATAGGCTGCCAGACCAGAACGTGCACTAAAGGACACTGTAGTAGTTGCAATTACCTGGTAATCCAGTGTAGCCAGTATCGCCATTGCTGCCTCCAATACCCAACTGTCCAGCCTGTCCTGACGGTCCCATTGGTCCAGTAAAGCCTCGTACACCCGGCGAACCTCGGAAGCCTCCAAATCCAGTCGACCCAGGAACGCCCTGGACGCCAAATGCTCCAGTGTTGCCAGGCGGCCCAATGTTGCCCTGAGGTCCCGGAGACCCAGGATCACCTACATGAACACAAACATCGTTCACATGACCACATCACGCCAGCTACAGACAGCGTGTCGTCACACACGTCACACACTGGTTGAGCTTTGACCAAGTCAGTTCATATCATATCATATGTGAAATTTGTCCCATTTACATTAGGAAAGACCATGAGTATACAATATTAGATTACAGCTAAAATATTGCTAAGATGCGACAACAAACACCAGTGATATGTAATTATTGCACATTGCACATGAAGCTTTGCGTGCACTCGTTAATTGCCATCTGGTAAGAAGCCAAGCTGTCGCTAGGATAACCGACCGTACTGACTCACAGCAGACATCTAGTAATTAGCAAATGATGCTAAATAGCATCTACAGCTGTTTTCGCAATGTTGGACTCTAAGCGTATCGGGGTCTCGACTTGACGTTTCGGGTCACGTGACGTCATCGGTAACGTGACCATTCGATTCCTCATAGGCCATTTCCTATCGGTGGTCCTTTGTATCTGTATCTCTAACGGTTTCCGAGATATTCAATAGCGAATGTGACGCAATGGTTGACATGACTAAACGACCTCTAAACAAAGGTCAAGGTCATTTATTTTGATACAAATTGATTCCTCACATAGGACTTCCTATAGGCTGTCAATAGTAGCTTTTGAAAGACGCACCGTTTAGCCACAATACACGCGTTACAGACGACAGGTGGACGCAACACTGTAGCATAAGCACGACGGTTAGTACGGTCGGCTAAAAATTGCTAAAACTGTCTCATAATAACGGATGCTATGAAGTATGAAGTGTTATTGCAACTCAAGTCAACCAATCTCACCGCTGTCGCCTATGGGTCCTGGTAGTCCGACTGCTCCGAGCGCTCCTGGACCGCCAGGAAGACCGATATCTCCATATGATCCTGCACTGCCTGGAGGACCTGTAGCTCCCTGCAGACCCTGTGAACCCTGGCTACCAGGTGGCCCAGACGGTCCGATCGGACCAACAGGTCCTGTGATTCCAGCTCCACCTTGTTCTCCTGGTGGGCCTGGTTGTCCACGGTTGCCCTGAGGTCCCTGGGGACCTGTAGGTCCAGTGTCGCCTCCTGGTCCTCGAGGACCTGACGGTCCAGGTGATCCAGTAGATCCAGGCGGCCCAGAGTTTCCACGAGATCCTTGTACTCCACGCTGACCAACCTCTCCCCGCTGACCAATACGTCCCATCGCGCCGACAGGCCCAGTAAATCCAGGCATTCCAAACTGGCCAGACGGACCCGGAGATCCAACCTCTCCCTTCTGTCCTGGTGGACCAATATCGCCCGTAGCTCCCTGTGGACCGTTTGGCCCAACTGGTCCTTGATTACCAGTATTGCCAGGAGTACCCTGTACACCAGTTGCTCCTGGAGCACCATTCTGACCCCGGAAGCCAATGTTGCCCCTCGATCCTACCGGTCCGATAGGACCCACAGAACCCGTGGCTCCTGGAACACCAGCCGGTCCACGTTGGCCAACTGGTCCTACCGAGCCAGATTCACCTGGAGGCCCTAATGGACCGATACTTCCTGGAGGACCTCGAGACCCTACCTCACCCCTGAAACCTTTGGGACCAGCTGGCCCCGGAGGACCTACAGGGCCCGGTCGTCCAAATGGTCCTGGTGGACCAACGTCTCCGGTATCACCTTTGATTCCTGCAACACAACACTCACAGGTTACAGCTACAATCACATTCACTTCTCAGCAACTGGTTAAATGAAAGATGACTTTAACCCTTTGACGCCCACTGCTGCCATATGGGTACAGCTACAAAGCAGCCTGTGCCAGACCCAGTTAAGCCATCATTTGCAATTTTTGACATCTGGGCACTCTGACGCTCTGACCGTCAGTTTGCAGATGTCAAAAATTAGTTACAAATGACGGCTTAACCCGGTCTAGCACAGGATGCTTTATAGCTGTACCCATACGGCAACGGTGGGCGTCAAAGGGTTAAAACTCATCAGCAGTAAGAATTCCTATATACAACAGCAACGCGTTGCACTATAGAGGGCCATCGAATTACGATACGATACGATACGATAGGAGAGTTTAACGTGGATCGAAAGCTGAGTATTCAGCTTTATCTAGCACACGTAGCCAGAAAAAGAAACTAAAACAAACAACGCCAGTGCCCCTTTAATACAGTACAGATTAAGATCCGTTAATGCATTAACGAATTATTTGTGACTAAAAATAACGCTGTTAATAATTTCACGCCAAGGACAGACATTGCACAAACCACGGCACTAAAATTCAACATAATCCTCATGGAATTGAACTTTATTCGTTCAACAAACTTGTAGACACTAGTTTGCAAGTTGTGAAACATTTTTCATTGCAGATTCTGCATCATGTAACTAGCTTTTTACAGTTAACAGAGTGTTAAAACCCGTGACTATCGCATGATTAAAACAATTAATTGCACGATTAATGCAATTAACAACACTAATTGTCTGAAAGCTTCAGAAGAAAAGAAGCTGCAGAGTGATAACGAGTAATGTTATTTCTAAAGTGTCGAAGTGCATTCTATAGTTAGGAGGCTTCAGGACCACTAAACAATGCTGTAAAGCTGTTGCATATGCCTAGACTAGTTCAAATGACACTGTTATGTATACTATGTATTCAGTCATGTTTACACTAACCTTGTGGTCCCTGTCCTCCTGGCAGTCCAATAGGACCTGGTGGCCCGATACGTCCTTGATTACCGATATTACCACGCGGACCAGGAATACCACGAATTCCTGGCGGTCCAATGTCTCCATTTGGTCCTATTGGACCGATTGTGCCATTAGGTCCAGTTGGTCCGGTGACACCAATAGTACCTCGCGGTCCTGGTGGGCCTGTAGCTCCAGTTGAACCGGTGTTACCAGGTGGACCAATTACACCAAGCCGTCCACCCTGGCCTTGCTGGCCCTGTGCGCCGACTTGACCTTGCGGACCTCTGGGCCCCTCAAGCCCCATTGGACCTGGCTGTCCAATCTGGCCTCGGGGACCACCTCCACCTACTGGGCCGACAGCGCCGACAGGACCCTGCTCACCGCGCTGACCGGAATCACCTCGGGGACCTTGTGGTCCAGTATTTCCTGGTGGGCCAAGTGGGCCTGTAGGTCCTGGCAATCCAATGGCTCCGGCAGGACCACGCAGACCCTGTGGACCAGTGAAGCCGGACAAACCTGGAACAAACCGTCAAGTCATTGTCAGCCTTACACGTTTTACAAGTTGCAAATGAACTCTGCTCTTTAGTCCGGCTATTTCATTCTCAATTCAGGTTTTCTGTATCAGTTAAATTTTCTTGACGATCTGGTTATGTAATCAGTAATATTATCACAGATTTCTATGAGTGATTTTGTGACGTCAGTGTACTAACATATGGTGCACAGCCAGTTAAGACTTCACACCAGCATGAGTTTTGACTTTATTGCCACCTATGATTCTAACATGAATATTCAACAGGTGAAATTTCTCAACTGTATTTGCAACATCGATTGAAATGTTACACAACACGTCATGATTAAATTCATCCATGCCTGCACTCAAATTACAAATTCACAACTACAACTCAGACCAACTTCTCGCTCATTAATTTTTCATTACCAGTTTTCTTCCTGTGATTCTACTTCCTGGTCGAATGTAGAACACTCGGTGGCGCAGTGGTCTAGTGGTTAGCGCGTTCGACCAATGGCCGCGAGGTCGCGGGTTCGAGTCCGCTGGCTGCAGGCTGTCGTGTAGCAACCTTGGGCCAGTTGCTCTTTGCACCCTGGGCCTGGGCTAACTCAACCCTCCATCCTCTCGGGGTCGGTAAATGAGTACCGGCGATAGCTGGGAAGGTATAAGGCAGGTACGTACGACGTTGCTTGGTGCGCGCCATGAACCCGAGCACCTTTGTGGTGGCCATGTCTACTTGGGGCGCTATATCAAGTGTTCAACCTTTACTCAGCTAACTACTTGTCAGCACATATTCCACGACGACAGACAGTGAATGAGAGGATAACAATATGTCCTGTCTCTCATACTGAGATTGTTTCACTCAACAGATGACAAAGAATCAACTGCAAACATGCCTTGATCTCCGACTCTTCCAACGTTTCCTCGTGGTCCAGGAGGGCCGGGTGGACCCGGTGGTCCTGTACTCGGTGCTCCGGCCTCGCCCTGCAGACCAGGTCGTCCCTGTGGGCCTACCAATCCAGCAAGTCCTTGAGAGCCGAACGATCCTTTGATTCCCTTGGGACCTTCACCTCCTCTGGGGCCGGTGCTGCCGGTGTAACCCTGTGGACCTTCGCGGCCTGTGAACCCAGTCTCTCCAACTTCTCCGCGTAATCCTGGAAGTCCTCGACCGCCTCTCAGTCCTTGTGCGCCTGCGAAACCAGTCGGTCCAGGGCTACCAGCGAGTCCCGGTATGCCAGCTTCTCCGCGTTGTCCCTTGAACACACAACATACACACACGTCAGACTCACAATGATTCTCACTTACAACAAACCTGACACAACAATTAGCCACAGTAAAAAAAACTAAAGACAGCCTCCTCGTTGGAGTACTGGGGCCACGTTCTCAAAACTTCTTAGGAAAATCTTAGGAAGATTTCTCATCTTAGGAGAAACTTTGACAATATCTGAGAAAATACTAACCAGACATAAGTTTGCTGTGCCTGCTAACTGAAGATTTAACAACAACGTCACATGATAACGTCCAACATGATGCAAAAAAATAAAAGTGTTAATTACAATTATTATTGCTTTATTATTTCCTAATTCGAGATTAGTGCTTTGCTAAATATTTTCCTATGATTTTTCTAAGACAAGAAATCTTCCAAAGATTTTCCTAAAGTTTCGAGAATATCTGCAGTATAAACATCTCCAAGACAACTGCCTCCTTGTCAAAGTACCTGTTTGCTCAAACCTGTGACTGAGTGTGTTCACAAAAAGACAAGGGAAACCGCTCAATGTAGACTGCTGATAAAGTGTCAACCAACTGAGGAAATTCTCACCACAGTGGCTGAGTTCATGTTCCGATTAGAAATAAAGATTAACACTACAGTTAACACTTTTTCTAAGAATAAATACAAAGTTAATCGTCAACACGAACTGATGATATAATGATGTTAACTTCAGTGTTAAGTTCCAACATTTCAACTATCTAATAGACAAGAAAAAGAGAACACAGAACGTAGATAACATCAAAGTTAATCTGAACATTAATTTCCGATTAACACCAACCAGCTTCCATGCAAACGAATAGACGTTTCTACTTAATCTCTAGGGATAAGAAATTTTCTAATCAGTTTTCAGTTCATTTTTTGATTATATCAGATAAGTATTTTTTTAATCATGAATTTAATTGGTTCTGGTTCTTAACGACATTCAGATTAGGAAATATGGACTAGAAAAAGTGGTAATCTTTTTTTCTAATCGAAACACGAACTCAACCACAGTGACTGACATCAAATCATCCTGATAACTACAGTAGATGCCAACTGACCTTGAATCCTGTTGCTCCATCGATACCGGTAGCACCAGTGGGTCCTCGGGCACCTTGTGCACCAACAAGACCTTGTAGGCCAGGGTCGCCGCGTATCCCAGCAATGCCAACAGGGCCTGCTTGACCGATATTTCCAGGGTTTCCACGCGGTCCCGGTGGGCCGACGGGTCCAGTAAATCCTGAAATACGACAGCGTACACGAGTGGTTTGCATATCAAACAAGCCGTAATTCTCCTTGCTGTCACATAATCAGCTGACCAAGCCAATGTTTAATGTTACCAACAAACAACTGTTGAACTTGAAATCCAGTGATCCACAGACATGAGAGTGGTGAATGACAGACGCATAATGCTGAAATGTGTTGTTAAATGAAGAAAAAAGGAGGAGGAAGAGGAAGGAGAACAAGAAAGAAGAAGGCAGCAGACACCGCAAGTCAGACTGCACAGTTAACTGACAAAACCAATGTACATAGGTCACCTTTGAGATTTTGATCAAGAAGAGATTTCGTCTTAGAAAGATCATGACTGGAGGGGAATTTACCTGCGTGAAGATTGCGTCCATCAATCTAAGCCACGATGACACGTGAACATTTGAAATAACAATCAACTGAAGTTGTATATGCCAGTAAAAAGCGTTGTTAGAAAAGTTGACCTAAGTAGTGCCCCCGCCATGGGCTGCCACGTTGACGTCGCGGCGGGGCTTAATACCCAGTGAACCCTCTGCATCTGCAGAGAGGGGCACAGGTAGACTAAGCGCAGCCCAACTTGCAGGACTGGTCTGGAGTCTCGCAGATTCTCACAGAG
>Ga0056114_1001102_pt1 | contig 11550 bp, 8 predicted proteins | sample WorMetHERISLAND1_FD_77005 | JGI IMG/M metagenome (GOLD analysis project Ga0056114, IMG submission 77005) | Marine gutless worms symbiont microbial communities from Max Planck institute for Marine Microbiology, Germany - Olavius loisae HERON... ...
TAAGCGCGACCACCTAGCGAAATTTTACATTTCACTAGAACTTTAACTTCTAAGTTTGCTTACTGAGCAAATGACGTCATTGTTGACGTCATGTCATATCCAACATGTTTGTTGATATTATAATAGTGTTTATTTTATAGCAACTTGCCACAGACAACGATCAACAAAGCTATCAATGACTTACGCAAACATCTGAACGCGCGCGTTTTAGACATTTTGCGCATATTATGTGAACTGGGTAGTCGCGCTTAATATGGCATAACTTCGTCAAAATCGGGGATAATTGAATAAAAATTTGTAATCTAGCGAAGATAGGAACGTTTAATAGGTGTGTAAAAAATTGATTACAAATTCTCAACTGTTTGTGAAAAAAATGAAAAAATGTCAGGTCCCCTAGGGGGTATTTTTTTTGACTCACACTGTAGTTGAATGCATAGTTGTGCAACAGCACTCGTGGTAGCACTGTGGTAGCACTGCCAGCATGGTTGTCCAGAAAGCCAATGGTTGCTGAGGTTGAATTTTCGATTGAAAATTTTTCCCCTATGGTGTGGTGCTTAAAAGCCGATCACTTCTAGCAAGAAACAATACATTCCAGCATGCCAAATTTCATTGAAATTAATTTAAAACTTGTGTACTTAACCTGTGCAGACAGATAAAGAGCCAAACATTCGGACTAAAAACAACCCCCCCCCACAGGCTACAAAAAAGTTGTCAGGGTAATTCTGTTGTTAAGCAAAACAGTGTGTTATAAAACTGCATTCGTAATAAAGTATTGTTACATGGTAATTATACGAAATTTCTGCTTCATAATTTCCACTTCGTAGATGTGCATTGATACAATACTGACACGATTTGCATTAGCAATTAAATTGTTAAATCTTCATCTGTATTTACTTGTATATGATAGAATCATTTTTCACTTTTTATCCAGTTTTGAATGTATTATATGTTATTATGCTGAATTCTTTATGTTTTATTGTAGATGTTTTGTTTGAAATTGTGAATTGGCTGTATTCCGTTTTAAGTACTGAGCACTGGAAGTTAGTATATGGTGTAATGACTTATGGTTGAGTTGTTATCACACAGTCTGTGATCATGGGAGCAGTTCTTGCATTATTACGGAGATGTATTTGGTAAGCTTTTGTTGATCTGTTCAGCTGAATTTTTTAAATACCAGTTTAACCTGTTATTGTTGCTATATAATTAATAAATGTACTAGCAGAGAGAGAAATAAAAGCTAAGCTGTACATAAAAGCTTTTTGACTAACAAAGTCACGTCTTTGCTGTTTCCTAAAATTTTTATCTTAACACACTGCCTTGGTGACTTAACCATGATGTGCACTTAACTGTTACTGAACAGTATCAGTGCAAACCTGTGTTCATCTCCTGGCTCGGGTTGGATAATGTTAGTCAAGGCACACATGCTATGAGGTTGATTCCTAGTTCTAGCACCACTAGGAGTGCATGGCGCCAAACATAGACATCAATCTCCAGAGTGGATGATTCTGAGCCACGTCAGTTGCTTCATCCAGACCGAGGTTATTGGATTTCAGGTCCTGCTGGATAGTCTTCATCCATGTAGTATGAAGGCATCCTGGTGGTCTCCTCCAGTTCTCCAAAGGGAAGCTGTTAAGATCTTAGCATCTGTTTCATCTGGCATTCATGCAGTGTGGCCAAACAGGGAGAGTCGCCGTGCTTGATTCACTGCCAGGGTTGAAAAAAATCATGATTCTCAAAAAAAATCAAATTTTTGATTAAAGTAGAGTTTAAAAAATTTAAACATTAATTACTGTGTAGTTAGCTAAGTCGAAGGCTGCTGTGGTGCAACAGCAGACTTGTGATTGCTATCATCAGGTTGTGGCTTACGTTACGTCACATTTTAATTCATCGCAACTGCTAAACAGCAAGTGCAAGGAAATGGCAGCTGCTGAGAGCAGACTAAGCAGAATTCAGTTTCTGCAGTACCGTAACTTAAAAAAAAATGATGCAGTAGTATGCCTGGCAGAAAGTGTGGGACTTGTGGGTACATTTTGGTAGAGTAAGCTAAGCTAATACACTTTACAAACAGATGTAAATTATTTTGGAATGAAATGCAGGGTTTGGTTGAAATCATAAACTGAACTGTGTTTCATGTGACTGCACTCTAATTTGTATTTATAATCGACTCAATACGACTGTCAGTTTTGTTTTGTCTGTTAATTATTGACAACTCGCTGAGCAAGTAATAACGAGTAATTCAAAAATGGTACTGTTTAATGCAGTACACTATATTATATGTTTGTAATTAACAGTTTAATCATGATATCATGATCAAAATCATTGATTAAAATAACCTCAATTTAAATCAGCCATCGCTGATCACTGCTGCATGTTGTCTTGTTGTTTGAGGTTTTTCAGCAGCCGTGATGTTGGATCTCGTGAGATTGAGAATTCTCATCCAGCTGATGAACAGCAAACATTCTTGCCACGTTTGTACAGCTGTTTTTTTTCTGTGCAACGTCTTACTCTTATTCTGTGCCCTGTGTGGTCTCTAGAATAGGCCCAATCTGTTTCCTATCCAGATGGCATAAAGGCCTCTAAACCGTGCTTTAGTTGTTTTAGTTTAATTTAGGTTAGTTTTTGCATATATTAGTAGTTTCAGGGCATTGTTGTTGAGGTTTCATGTGTTGTTCTCGGTTGTTATGTTCAGTTTTAGGTGTTTTGTACCAGTCAAGAGATTGGCTGAGAACATTGCCTCAAAATGACCTAAATTGTGTCGAGCGGTATATTGAACCCTTTCGAACTTAGTAGTCTCATTGTTCACTGCAGCTGGATAAATGATGGCTGCACTGAACCCTATCTTTGATGTTGATCAATTTTTGCTTATCACTGAATGTAGTTTGTATGCGGTCTTGATTGCAAGACTATCACTACGAAGCTGTTGCTTGTAGCTGGATTTTTAACAGCATCATTGGCACAATTAACGTGTCTTTGTTTTTATGCATGTGTAATTCTATTGCTATTGTCAATTCACTTGGTCAGTTGATGAAATTTGACAGTAGGTGATATCATGGACAGTAAGGCACTCAGTACAAGTCCTGGAATAGCTACTCAGCATGCAGAAGTTTCAAGCCGACATTGGCTGGTTTTTAGTAGACCCTCTCTATTAATTACTGTGAAATTTTGTAGTGAAATACTAATATTTCAATTATTCAACACTGTTAATGTCCAAGTAATTTACCAGTCAGATGTAACGCAACTATTTAAGGTAATTTATAGGAAGTCACTGCAGCTAAAAATATTTCCACTTTTGCAGTCACAGTAAATGCCCACAGTTTGCACTATATGCATCTTGTTTAAGTCACTGATTACTTTTAATGATCATCAATTATTACTATTGTCAGTCAGTTAAAAATGGCTCTCTGCGTTCTACTATGTGTGTACTGTAAGTACGATGCTATGATGTGTATAGAAAATATTCCTTTTGTCAGACACAGATGTATTTTCCATCTGTGTTGTATATGGAGATGATGAGACTGTTGGTTTTGATCGACACTTACGAGACAGCAGAACCAAACTTGTGCCGAGGCAGAGTGCCACAGTGTATGACAATGCTAATGAAGACCAGGCATCAGCAAAGCGTAATAGGCGCAGAGTATTGAAAACTGCTGATGTAGTGACACAAGGTCAGTCTGTCAAGGAAGAAGACAGACAGGTTTTGGTCTGCAGCAGTAGCAGTTTGACTGATAACATATCGCCTGGCACCAAAGAATCTGATGACGTGAAGTTCCCTGACTGTGCTGGATATGACTCCAAACGTCCAGCCACTGCAGGAGACGATCATGAAGTAGACAGAGTGCCATCACGTAAACTGCCTGTTGTGATTCATGGTCTGTCAGATCAAAGAAAGTGTTTATTTAAAACAGCACAGTGTGGCGTATCAGTGTTTGTGTACACCGGTGATTTGGTGAAGGAAAGAGTAGATGCTATTGTGAACCCTGCCAGTGCATACCTGTGTCACAGTGGTGGAGCGGCAAAGGTGATTGCAGAAGCTTCTGGGGAGCAGTTACAGAAAGAGTGTGAGCAGTATATTGAACAGAATGTGTTGCTGAAGGAGACTGAAGTAATGCATACCTCTGCTGGTAACCTGAGACCCAACGTACAACATGTAATCCATGCTGCTGGTCCTAGTGCCACTGCTCACCCAGACCCAAATGAACTTTACGTGGCTTTGGAAGCAACTTTCTATAACTGTTTGCAGTATGCCAATGACGTTCTGAAAGCCAAAAGTATCGCCATTCCAGCCATTGGAGCAGGTTTGTGTAATATCTAATTGTTGGCTTTGCTCTTTCAAGAGTTAGCTAGCATTTTTGCAGAAAACTGGGAATCTCTTCATCCTTTCATTCGTTTGTTTGCCCAGTGATAATCCATATGTGGCCAGGCCAGCATCAAATGACAGTACAGTGCCTACCTACAACTAGGTGATAACTGAGCACTTTCCCCATGGCAGATAATTGTTATCATGTGTATCTGTTATCATTTGTATCTTCTGTTTATGTATTTTCATTTCAAATTTTGATGCTGTCAGCCTATCAGTTTGCATAACAGGAACGTCACTGATAGAAAAAGTTTAAAAATCTGTGTCAGAAGTCTCATAGATTTACTTGTGGTAGACAGAAGCTAACTGTTGCAAGTAAGTAACTGACTGCATCTATTGAAATTGAAGCCAATTAGCTGAATAGAATACAGATAATGTTCATAAGCAAAAGCAACAAAGATAGTACAAATGTTAATGCAAACAGAGATGCAAACGATACAATATGATATGATAGAAGAGTTTAACATGGACAAACAAGTTCAAGGTACATAGCTACAAGGTATATGTACTGTTCACAGTATCTTGAAACTAGGCCAATTAAACCAGTATTAAAACTGATAATAGTAGCTGAAGTAGTTTATTCACTGTCTGTTGGGCACCAGCAAAATGTTAAAATATCCCTGTGCTACAGTCGAACCTAACCTGTAGTGACTATGGAAAATGAGTGGGTAAAAGCCAACAGTGTACGTGATATTTTATGACAAATACGGAATTCATTTTGTGTTTGTACAAAGAAATTAATAAATACTGGCACTAGTTTGCATTCTTATCTGTTCTACACCAAGATATGTTAAACAAGCACTGAAAAGAATGATGAAGAAATTGCTGTTTTTTTAAAAATATGTACTTACTTAGCTTAGTGCTGAGATTGGAGGCTTGAACAGTTGCATTACCACATCGACTGCTGGTTTCACTCTGGACTAACTTATCCAACTACTGGTACACTTAGTGCTCTGGCTATAGAACAACCTGCTGATGGAGATCCAGAGGAGAGGCGTAGGCGTTTTTGTTCGTTTAGGCTGTGGCGCATTGTAACTTTTACTTCAGTGTGCTGGATATAAGCACTCTGTATCTGTACGTTATGTGTGGTTTCATGGCGCTTTATAAATTTTTTTTTAAACTTTAACTTAACTTTAACTTTAGCTCTTACTCATTCACTCACTCACTCATTAGTTTTTGTCTGTTAGTTTCATTTGCTTAAATCTTATTTTCAGGTTACATGCAGTAAACTAAGCTGGGCAGCTGTTAGCATGTTGACTGTGCTGTTACAGTATGTCATGCTGTTTGTGGTTCTAGGTAACTTAGGTGCACCGCTCAGTGTTGTGGCACTGGCTGCATATGAAGCTCTGACGCGGTTTGATAGCAGGCGTGAACCTGTTAGTCTGCACACAGTGAATTATGTCAACATTACTGATGAAACCACTTACGAGCTGTTGAGCGCATACAGTCAGTCACTTGTGGAACAGCCAACACAACATCTTGGCTTGAAGTCTGACCAACCGGCTAATAATGGCAGAAAGATTCATTCGGTTTGTTTGCATAATTTGCAATATTAAAGATGCTGTACCATTTAGGTGATGTATTTGCTGCTGTACAGCCACATATACTTGACACAGTTGAATTGTTTGCAGTTACTGAGTCAGCTCTCTGTGCTGTTAGCCCGCCGTACTTATACTGTATTATACTTGTATTTAACACAGTATATTTTGATTTTATATTTAGTGACTTTTTCCAGGACAACTGTAGTATGCAGTGTTTAACATTTTTACATGCGGTTAACAGTCAAGTTTATCACGATTTTAGGCACACTAAACTGGATATCCATAATTTTTTGAGTGCATGATAAATAGTTTTGCATCAAAGTCTGTCTTAATGATTGTTATTGGAAGTGAACAGTTGTGATTGTCATAAATACCACTATTTTATACTGTATGAATGTATAACATTGAAGTTGTGATCGGATGTAATGTTACTGTTTTTTGTACATAGGATGTGCTGGAAATTGAAGAGTTCTTGTGGAGATATATTGAAAAATACCATACTGATAAACTGCAGTGCATTTTCACTTCTGATGTCAAATGTAGTTACTCAAATGGCAAATTAGAAATAGAGAGTGAGAACAATGACACAGTGAAGGATGCATCCGAGGAGATTATCTGCTTGTGTCAGAAACTCGCAGATGATGTTGTGGAAGAAGCATTTCAGTTGCCTCAAGACACATGTGAAGATATTTTGTGGACAGCGGTTAAGGATCTTGCCGAGAATGATAAGTTACTTTTCTACATAAGTCACAATAGCACCTGTCATGTTGTCGGTTCTAAAGATAGAGTTCCTTACCTGAAACAGCGTCTGTTGGACGTCATTTCTGAGGGTTTTCAGAAGACCAAGGAAGCTCACATGAACGTGGAACAGATTGCTGGTACTTCTGGAAGCGCACCAGTCACGTTCTCTATGACAACACCGGGTGGTATCAGAGTGGAAGTTCACCAGGGCGACTTGGTTAATGAAACGGTGGATGCGATTGTTAATCCATCCAATCAGCGTCTAAAACACGGCAGCGGTGCGGCCCGGGCCATTGTTAACGCTGCTGGCCCATCGTTGGAGCATGAGTGTAGACTTTTCATCAGCAGACATAAGCGGTTGGATGTTACAAAGGTGATTCATACTTCGGCTGGTAACCTGAGCCCTAAAGTGAAGTATGTTATCCATGCCGTGGGACCTCGTGCTTCCGAGTTTTCAGATGCAGCTAAGCTGTTTCAGGCACTTAGGCAGACATTTATCAACTGTCTTGAATATGCCAACGATACACTACACATCAGTTCTGTGTCAATACCTGCAATCAGTTCAGGTACATGTTACTTCTCTTATCATTTAATTCATTCAACTCTTTAAAAGTTGTGTGACTTATGTAGCAGTTAGCTAGTTTCTCACACCATGTGCTAAATAAGTTTTGAAAGCGCTAACGATATGCCAGACTACATCACAGTGATGCAGATAACTTGTTCACTTGCTGTCAAACCACAGTTCGACTATTCCCAGTATTTCTAGTTATTGATGTATTCCCTCACTTTGAATATACATAGAACATATTGACATATGTACAAGGTATATAGATGTTTTTAAGGTTTGTCTAAAGGTTGTTTTATCTTTGAACATCTAGTTGTTTTTCTTTAGTGTGTGCTTAAAGATATCGCTGTATAATTTCTTTAATCCAGTGTTGCTTTTGATAGATTTCTTGCTGCAGGGCATTTATTGAAGTATTGTATTTATTCATGATTTTTATTTACATTTTTACTCTCATAATTAATAAAATAACTAGAAAGGCCCTGACATAGGCCCCCTACCACTGCCCCATAAATAGGAGTGGGTGACTCCTGTTCGTTGTCAATTAACCAATATTGTAAAACTTGAGCAAACAGTTAGAATATACATATTATGCAAGTGAAAATTTGGGATTTGGGGCCCCACCATTGGGGGTTCAGCTGTGGTGCACAATGCATATTGATGATCTGGCCGTAATGAAACAATGTGTCAAACTTTGCAATGCTGGGTTCAACGTTTTTGCATGGGAATGGGATATGTTTCAAAAATTTGGATTCTGTGTGCCCCTCAGGTGGGGCTGGATTGACCCCAGAATTCTTCATCTGGTCACGGTACATCACTATACCAAACAGCTAGATCATAGTGATTGTGGGTATGAAAAAATTTCAAATGCTGTGTGTCCAGCCCCCTCGAGGTAGGGGTGGGATTGACCCCTTAAAAACCTTCCACTGGTCCTGGCATGTTATTGTACTGAATTTGGTGGCTCTGTTGCAGTGTCACCCTTTGCCATATTGCCACCCAAAAATTTCATGGGCCAACTCTCTTCCATGGGAGTAGATGGCACAAAATTTAAGTATTTCTAAGTTAGCCCAATCAATCAATCAATCAATCAATTTTTAGGGTGGCCTAAATAACAAACATGCCACATACACTGAAAATTTCATCCCAACAATAACAATATTGTTATTACTGGGTATATTTGCAATGTGGCTTAACTAGAGCTTATCTGTATTGTAGGGGTCTTTGGTGTGGACAAAGCTGTAGCTGCACGAAGTGCCTATGAGGCAGTGATGATGTTTGATAAGAGATCTGGTCAGCGGCACGTGCAGATGGTGCGCTTCTTGAATTGTGATGCCCTCACGACATCAGTGTTTGTGTCAGTATTTGAATCTCTTCATGGTACTGTCACAGTGGCTGCATCCAGCGATAGTGATCTGAAAAAAGCAGATTCTGATGAGAAAGCGGAGAGTCATGACATACAACATCTGTCTAATGCCTCGCAGAAGCAGAAAACTTCACAGTCTAATGTTGAAGCCGATCAACAGTGGTGGAATGCGGCTACAGATGGTCATCAGTTGACCATGGATCACAACGCTTTGCAGTCAGTATTGCCCACAAGTTCCGCAAACAGCACTACTGTCAACCGTTGTGAGACAGTCATACCAAAGTCGAGTGATCCATACAGGATAGTCACGCCTTCTGGTATTGCTGTTCAGATATACCAAGGAAACTTGCTGGATGAGAAGGTCGATGCAATTGTCAACCCGGCTAATACTGAGCTAACACATGGCGGTGGTGCTGCCCGAGCTATTGCAGAGGCGGCTGGCAGACAGCTTCAGGAAGAGTGCAGAGCATACATCAGTGAACATAAAGAGTTGAAAGTTACTCAGGTGATGCACACCACTGCTGGGAACTTGAATCCTCCAGTCATATACGTGATTCACGTTGCAGGACCATTAGCAGCTCAGTTCCATAATTCTGATAGTCTCTATCAAGCAGTTTTTGATACGTTTAAACATTGTATGCTCTATGCAAACAATTTCCTCTGTGTTTCTTCGTTGTCAATTCCTGCCATTAGCTCTGGTGAGTACATAGCAGTATTTTAATTATTTATATTTTATGTTATTTATGTCAAATGGTATGCCTATCGTTGGTTTCTTTGCAAGATCAATTTAAGCAGTGATCTTGGCGATTGATCAGTTTCTCGGTAAACGCTGTTTGATATGATAAATGAAGAACATGGATCACAATCATTTTTAATTTGTCATTTATGTTTTTTGGTTATTCTATCTGCGAATGTAAAAAATACAAAAAAAATTTGCAACGTGCTCTATATCTGTTAATTGCCAGAATCAGGTGTGTAGGCAGTTGCTGGTGACATAAAATGGGCAAAATTTAAAGGCAGCAAAATAGAATGTTTTTAGATTACGTTTAAAAGAACTGACTGGTGGTAGATTGAAACTTTGTGATTTAGTCTGTTGACAGGTTTGTCTAAGCCATCTAAATTTGCTCTAATTACACACAATCCATGTCAAATTGTTAAATGTTTATATTTTTGTGTATGATATGATACGATACGATACGATACGATAGCAGAGTTTAACGTGGACTCGAAAGCTGAGTATTCAGCTTTATTTAGCACACGTAGCCAGAAAAAGAAACTAAAAGTACTTTAATTCTTATTTGCCAGCTACACTGTAGGAATGCATTTACTGATTTCTGTAACGAAAAAATTATCTGTTTTATTATGTTGTGAATTATAAAATTTGTGGGAAGGGTGCTTTAAGCGATAACGGTGATGTTGACTTGACGTCTATTGCCATTCGTGCACATGTGAAGCTTGTACAAAAACTACCAAACCAGTCAACATGAAAATTCAGGACAATGTTGAGACCATGAAAGTCGGTTAATGGATGCAATACAATGAAATCGTCGCAAATGCAAGGTGGCAAACGGCCGCTAGTATGAAAATCGTTGTGCTGTCATATCCTGGTGACAAATTATCTGATTATGACAGAATTTGGTACACGGAATCCGATAGTGACTGTGATAAAAATGATTTGTCCAAAATGCAAATTTTACATGCAAGATGGCGAACGAATGCCATATTGAAAAACATGGTTTTAATGAGAACTCGGCAGCGGATTGTTGAATTTTTGCAGAATTTTTGTAAAAAATGCAAGATGTGAGTGTAATGATGGGTGTATTTGAAAATTTTCAAAATTTAGAAATCCAAGATGGTGGATGATTGCCATCTTGAAAATCATTATATCGCCAAATGTCAGTAATACATCATCAGATTATGATGGAACTTTGTATAACTGAAATCCTGTGATCAAAACACAAAACTTTTAAATTCAAGATGGAGGCAGTGCAATATTGTAAAACATTGTGTTTGGCCATAACTCAACAGTGTATTCTGCAATTTTTGGAAAATTTTGGACATTGTCATGAAATCGAACAAAGTCACAGTTAAATGCCACAAATGACAAACTTTGAAAATTCAAATTGGCGGACGACTGCCATCTTGAAAGTTGTCATATCACCGTATTTCTTAATCCAATTTTGATGCAATTTTGTATTTGTAACAGAATGGGACTGTAATGAAACTCATATCACTGAAGCCCAAAGTTTTAAAATCTGCAATGGCAGACAGCCATCATGTTGGCTATAGACATTTTGCTTTTGGCCATATCTTTGCAATGTTTTGTTAAAAATTTTGTACGAAGATCCAAAATCCATCCACAATGCCATTTGAATGCCAAAAATTTCGAATTTTGATAATTCAGTATGGCGTTACATACACAGATGCTATAATCTCTTGCTGGGAACAGCACCTATCTTCTTAACCTATCGGGGCGATACACTTGTTAAATTTAATGTGTGGATTTTGGAGTTTGTGTGGAATGTACTATATTCATATGATAATAAGTCTTGGACTATAACATAATTGAGATTTTTGTAATTCCCTGAATGCAAATTAATTATTTTACGGCATTGGAGTGTCATTACTGGTAATTAGGGTTGCCACAAGTACGCGAGTAGTTTTACTACTCGAGTAATTTTTTTCTACTTGAGTACTCGTTAATTTCTATTTCCGGTTGCAGGTTTTTGCAGACTGCAGTCAATTGATGAATTGTTAGAATTTATGGAAACTTGGGGCTACGCGATTTCATTTGCAGCTTGCCAGTCTGTGGAAATACACCGTGTCCGGAATAAAACGGCCCCCTAAACATGTCCAAATAACGTTATGAATAGAGAATGATAGCCATTATTTTTCTTTGTATCATGAAAAGCCATCTATTTGCAATGTTTGTGTGAAATTTCACGACAACTAGTCTGTCCATTGCTGAGATATTGCTTTTTATAAA
>Ga0056114_1001103_pt1 | contig 11550 bp, 13 predicted proteins | sample WorMetHERISLAND1_FD_77005 | JGI IMG/M metagenome (GOLD analysis project Ga0056114, IMG submission 77005) | Marine gutless worms symbiont microbial communities from Max Planck institute for Marine Microbiology, Germany - Olavius loisae HERON... ...
AATGAAGATAGACCTGTATTGTCAGCGACGGAATTGTAGCCCACTAAATGTACTTTTCAGCGATGTATAGATTGCGTTGATATCGCAAGGCGTTCCTAAGCTAGGGGGTGTCAAACAACAGTGAGATGGCAAAAACAAGTCTTCATACACACACGTCTGTTACGCGCTTACCTGGTGTTAGCTAGGCTTTCTTGTTTGTGAATTAAATAGGTTTTATTTGCTAATGTTCAAGTAATGATATTGTTACTTAACGAGAAATTTATAGCGATTATGAGAAACGGCTGGCATTGTACAATGAGTCGATATGGACATGTCAGTGTACCGGTGCTTGCAAACTCACGCACCGCGAGGCATTGGAGTCAGAACGCAAGGCTCTCAGTCAGCTATCACATCTCTTTCCCGCTGTCTTTGAAAAACCGGTTCTGGAGCTAGTCCATCTCAGTGAGTTGTTTCTAATGCCACTTTCTTTAACACTGGTATTTTTGGCAGTGTGCTGCAGAAGTAATATATTGATATCAGCTAAGTCAAACTTCTCGATGACCAGTGTCTTAGATAATGCTACATGTGTCACTTATTAAACTATATTTGAATGATGAAATATTAGGAATGCACAAGGAAATATACTTTCATCTCATTGCAGATAAGCTGTGGCATCTGCTGACTTACAAACAACAACTGGTGGCTACATTGTTAGTCACTAATCATAGAACAGTTGTGCAGGCATCACATGGTTCATCAGTGATAGCTGATCTTGTACACAGTTGAAGTGGGGAGCTCTGTACATTCATGATTGATATGTCCTACCTATCGTCATTAAAGTAGGCGTATGGGTGCAAATGTGCATCAGAAGTACATCATTGTTTGGTTCATAGCTTATGGTAACACTTAAATGTAGTGAGTAACAGGTTAGAATTTAAGCTGACTGAATTTGAGAGTTAGTGAATATATTGATTGTATTGAATAATACATCGCTAAGAATTCTACAAAATAAACTATACAACTGTAATGTTATAAAGAATATACTTGTGCGTACCTGACTTATACATGTTTACCAGTTAGTGTTACTTGTTCACACATTTATGCATCATGGTAATCTTTCTCCAATTATTTCACTGCAAACATTTCAGTTCATATGTATGGTACTGTACTCGATCAAGAGAAGATTTGCATATATCCTCAGACAAATTTAGGTAAACGGAGTGTTAGATAAAAGGCCAATAAAATTTGGGACAGCCTTCCGGATTCTTTGAAAGTTGTTGGTACATCAAAACAGTTCAAGACCAAATTAAAAATAATTTACACTCTGCAGTTATTTCCAATAATAGTTAGTTGTGTTAATTGCTCTTGTTGTATCGTGTGTTTTTGCTGCTGATTACTTGTTACTATTACTACTAAACTTGTGACCTGTCCATGTCGGTGTCAGTCTCTTTACTTTTACTTTTCTGTCTGTCCTGTTGGAGTTTGTGTCTGTTTCTGTTCTCTATTGTCATGTTTAATTATTATAAAACTGTTATATGGGCGGCCAGCTTGATGAGCGGTTGGCTTCTCCGGCAGCCCGTTGCCATGTCTATTTGCTGTCATCACTTTATTGTATTTTGTTTATTGCACAGTGACAAATAAATATGATTGATTGATTGCTAGTGACTTAAGTTTGATTTTTTTTTTGATATTTAAGTTTGATAAGTTTGATATTTATTGTTGTGTAGATACAAGCCCGTTAGAGGTGTTGGTTGATCGTGCTTCAAAACGTCTGTACGAGATACTTGTCATTGGTGAACACGTTACACTCAAAGTGACGTCACATGGCTCAGCGTATGATGTTCTTTCTCTTACACTGTATCGTCTTTGCAGACTTCCAACATAATGTGGTTGCCGTTGAGGACTGCAGAAATGCCAACCTTCTCGCTTTTGGCAGAATTCTGCCACTTTCTGGGCATATTTCCGCCGTCCCGTGCAGGATTCATGAACTCCTGCTTTTGCAGAATCATCAAAAATAGTACATTTCTTTCACTAAATGGACTCTTTCAAGCTCACAATGAGCCCAAACGCGGTCGGCTGAGGTTTTCAGCTGAGGGAACTTACGATGCTCCACCAGATCACCTAGTCTGCCTCCATCGCTCTGTGCCTCGGCCGTGTCAACTTTCTTTTCCTCATTTTGAGAAGTCGGACTGTCTGGTATATGTGCCACAGCATCAGTCTATCAGAGGAGTTTCTGCAGTTATTAAATGTGCCTGTCAAACAGATAAAAAGGTAGAAAGCACTTTGTTGAAGTTTAACCATATAAAGAGAATGGAATTAATACAATAACGAAGTTTTGGTAGTTGAAGATGTGGAGCAAAAATGCTACGACAATGCAGGGAGTACAACAGTGACTGAAAGTACAAGTTGTAGCTGAGATATAAATGGTTTGATGAGTTCACAACATGAGTAAAAGTGTCAAAGGAGCATGTGAGTGAGTCGATCGTAGACAGTTAAATGTATGTGGAATAGCTTGTCTGTGGATAGCTAATATCTGTTAAACAGTTTTGTGGAGATCAAGTAATAAAGGAATTATGTCTAAGGACTTGTATGTCATTGAGGTTGGAGAAACTGCTAAAGTGAGCGGAGTGGGCGTGTCTTGGGTTAGGTAGCTCTGTTCAGCCATCTGTGGAATAATGCACACAAGGAAACAGTGCCACTAAGCCGGGCACAGTAAATGTGGTGCAAGTCTTGTCAGTTATCTTTGGTAGGTCTCTCCTTTAGTCCTTAATACACATCTTTGCCTTACTTTGAGGCCTCACTGCTCTTGTACAGAGCTGTTGACATCGTTACGAGACGAATATTTAACACTTCTACAGGGTTCCCACGCCTCCTGGAAAGTCCTGGATTTTTTTCTTTAAAATTCCAGGACCTGGAAAGTCCTGGAAGATCACTTTGCTCCTGGCAAGTCCTGGAAAACTATTATGGAAAATTACATATTTTTTATTGATTCTAATGGAAAACAAGCAGTGTATATAGAGACCATGTAAATAAGTTCATCCGATTTCTGAAAACCACTACAGTCAACATTTTGCTTCATGCTACAGTTTCGGCGATCGACTATACTCCGAATGTTGTGAGTAAAAGGTGTTTTTGCTTTATATTAAAGCATTCGTGAGCTCCAATAAGGTCCTGGAAAATTTCTCACGTGGGTCCTGGAAAGTCCTGGAAAAGTCCTGGATTTTTTTCCGGTGAAAGAGTGGGAACCCTGCTTCTACTAAACACATCTGTGGCTAGTGGCTCGCTCGACTTACATAGCAGGAGTAGCGAGAGTACTACTGTACACACCATTGGTAGGTTCTCTTGAGATTCATGCAGTGAGCCCGAATGGTGTGGCTTTGTCATTGGCACTTAGAAGACATGTGTAAATGTGACATCGTCCTGTTTAAGGACAATACCGATATATTTCCGATGTGGGAATTTTTGTGTGCTCTGCTATGAAAATGAAATATGAATGCTGTCTGGTGCCATTGTAAAGTGTGATGATGCTTGTAGGCTGCGTGGCGTTGTGGTGAAAATTGACACATCTGTCGCTGCAGACAAGGTGAGTTTGCAGATGACTTGTTTCTTTCTATGCACTCAGTCACACTGTTGGTCCCTTCAAGCCGGTCTTACTCTGGTGGTTCAGTTGCACAAACATTAACTGTACTGTACTGTTCTTGTTACTTGCTACAGGGAATCACATGCCTCATTCAGTGTTATTCTTGATATTTTTTATCTTGAAGCCATTCTCTTGACATTATTTTTAAATGACACATTATTGCAGTACTGTCTTACAAATACATATATTCTTTTAAACAAACCCAAATATGTTTGACCTTGACATTTCGGTGTCAGACACCTTCATGGGAGGAAAGTTATGTCATTTCTTCTTCCGATTCTTGGCACAGTTCGTAACAGTTGTGCCAAGAGAACGGTGGTACACTCATTGGTACATGTGACTGAGTTGGTGGCTGCTGTCCTCATTGTTTTGACCAGATGAATCTATTCATTGTAATCAGTCTGTCATGCCAAGAAATTATCACAAAACATGGGGAGGAGACTAGAACTGCTGGGGTCGGTGCAAGTGTCTGTATCAGCTAGTAACTGTTGATGATGCTCTGGACTACTTATAATCTATTATTGGAGTCTGCACAAATTAAGAATGCAATACTTTTCCAGCCTGCCTGTAGTCACTGGGAATTAGAGTTCTTGGCAACTGACAGTGTTCGACAGAAGTATCTGAATGACGTGTGATTTTCATGTAGTAAAGTGTATATGAATTTGTGTTGCAGACACCTGGAGTTTCTGTATCTGGCACCGGTGATGCTAATGTTGGTGACGAGCCTTCTGATAATACTCACAAGAAAACCAAAGTAAGATCATCGTAGCCTGTTGAATGAGAAAGTAGAATGTGTGATAAATTTACAATACAGCTGTTTACTATGATATGTCATATTGTGTTGGTGAATAGAAAGACTGAGCTTGTACAAGTATGTGCCAAGCAGTATATAAAGTTATTTATTGTCGCATGGCTATGATGATTTTCTCTGCACTCTGTGATCTGTGTGTGCTTTGACACATGTCTTACGTGATGCCTCTGTCTGGTTGTCAAGTAACCAGTCTTTATTTCATGTTGGAATCACTTAGCATATTTGTAGCATATTTGTGCAAAAATACAATTTAATGTACTTTTCACATACTTTGTACCGATACAGCATATTTCTTTGGTTATAGTGTTCCACATAGCATTGCAAAATGTCGTATTTTTGTCATGAAGAATTACAGTTCTGAGGGTTGTATTGAAGAAATTACAACATTTTAAAATGTTCTCTAGTGTGTCTGGTGTTCTCTGAATGTCGCTGTCAGTCATCTGACCTATATGTGTTGTGTTGTGCTGGTAAACTGTAGCTGCTGCCTTTTAAATATGGAGTTAAGCTGGATGGCGAAGATAGCATCATCAGTGGAATTCCATCTGCAGATTTGATGTAATTAATGTTTTTTGTTTAGTTCTGAAGATTGTTTAATGATCAAGTTATAAAATTTTGGTACTTATTGACTGGCTTACCTGTAAGTACATTAAGCCTGTTACTATACCGTGTTGTATATTATTGTAATGGATTTTTTTTAGAAATGTCTAATGAAGGCTGTTTCTGTATATGAAAATATTTACTTTGCTTTGTTCAGATTATTTCTCGTTTAATTTTACAGAAAGTGTATTCTTGCTGTAATATCTTAACTAGTTTTGTAAGTTGAAACTACTAGATAGTTGAAGTTAGCATGCCTTTAGTCTGTGAGTTGTTGCATCTTCTCTGAATTTTTAAGTGGCCTGTTGTTAGCACTTATCAAAATATTAAACTCAAGTTAACTAGGCTGTCTCAATATCTGCGAGTACCCGTGATGTGAGCTGCTGTATGTGTCAGATGTGATTGACCCACAAGCCAATGAAGTATTGTACTTCCAGAGCTCCAATAGCTCCAGAACTGGTTTTCCAAAGACAGCCGGAAAGATATGTGCTTGTGCTAGCTGACTGAGAGCGTTGCGTTCTGACTCCAGCGCCTCGCGGTGCGGGGGTGGATTTTCCTTAAGTTTGGAAATTCGTTGGACTTGAGATATTTACCTCTTTAGATCCAGGGATGCTTGCATGTCGGCTTGTGGCGTTGCTGTGCTGCATACATTGTCACTGGCTATATGGTGCCGTGATGGAGTTAAGCTGATGTGTTTTGAACTCGTGCTTAGTCGTGAAATGCGTGTTCCCAACAAAGACCTTGTGAAGCTGTTCATTCGAGCTCATGCTCTGCGCTCCAACAGTCTCGTCAACTCTCCGTGGATCGTCGAGGAGAACTTTGTGCGCAAGCACTCTCTGCCGCCAGTCGTCTATCCGTCGCCACACAAGGTATTGAATTGATATCATGTTGCAGGTTGGGTCACAGGTAAGGCAGCATCTAGCCAGTCAAATTTCAGAGTGTCTACAACTCCTGGAAATCCTGGAAATCTACTGGAATTTAAAAACCCTCCTGGAAATCTCCTGGAATTTATATGGTTCTCCTGGAAATTTTTGTTTAAAATGTCGATGATCGACTTAATTGGTTTCCAGTCATGATAAAACTGGGTACCAGATCGCTTATTAAGAAACTGGTCACCCTTTTTTTATCTTTGCCACGGCCCCATGTTGTGCATATCATGTTTTTGTTCGATATTTAGGCAAATTAGTAGATTCGGTACATTGCGTAGCAGGCCGCAGCAATACAAACATATCCTGGATTTTGCTTGAAATCCCTCCTGGAATCTCCCGGAAATCTCCTGGAAATTTGTTCAGTTAAATTTGTAGACACACTGAATTTGTACCACAGCAGTGCTGGAAGGTTTGCCTCAAAGTTGACCTTTGAGGTTGAGGTTGAGAACTGGTGTGTAGTAACTCAGTTGACACAGTATGAGTTGCTAAGTATGTGTACAGTAGATGACACTGCACTAAGTATGGAATTCATTTGTTCAGCATATGTGACGTACAGTGCTGGCAGTAGTGAACAGATGGCGGACGGACACTGTCTCAGAGAAGATACTTCCGTCTTGCAGCAGCTGCAGATGTACATTGTACAGACAGCTGTAAGACACTATGTACTAAAACTGACCATGTTATGATCTGATCTGATTTCCATTCAGTGTCACAAACAACACTTTGTACGATGTGATGCTATTGGCGTCGCTATCGGTGTATTGGAATTAGTGAAACTTGAGAAAAACTCAGCTCCTGTGGATCTGAATCCATCCAGATTTAGATCCAGGGATGTTTGCATGTAGGCTTCGGGCCATACTCAATGGTATTAGATACTATTGATATTGGATGGTACTTTAGTCTATTTGCTGGCAGTGCAAGAGCCATTATCAGTCTCATATGCAGTTGGCTTACATTATTACACATTGCAGTTCCTGCCATGCAGACCCTTACTGCAGGAGATGTTGATGACAGTTGTAGACATGAGAATAAACTGTCACCAGTACTCAGTAGTTCACTAAATAGTAACACTTCTAACCGCCAGATGCAGCTTCGTTTGGTTTGTTATCTGGCTGTGACTGAGTGCTGTCATGTTACAGGTTATAGACATCTTTGACGGAGCTGGGACGCACATACACGAGAACGGTCTGATCAAGTCAATATGTGAGCCACATCCCAAGTCCACCAAGTCCGGTTCAGTGAAGAAACTGAATGGTGAAGTTTCTCCTAAGAAGCGCAAACACCTGTCTCCGACAGATCTGAGCAAAAAGTATGGGAGTCCGAAGAAGAAGCGTGCTCCAGAGCCAGGTGATGTGAGTGATGCTGATAGCGACATGCCACTAGCAGAGCTCCAGAACTGTGTGTCGGATGACGACGACGACATTATCTTAGCGCAGCTCAACAAAGCTGCCAAGAAACTGAAAAAGTCACACAGTCAGTCGAAAGGTCTTGAGAACCAAGGCGCGAGGAAGATGAAGTCAGCAGTGAAACAGAATGGCACCATCTCATCAGCTACCGTAACTGACGACGATGATGACGACGATGTTGCTCTGGCAGTTATCAAACAAAAGAAAGACGTTGCCAAGCAGCAGAACAAAACTGTCAAACCAAGTTCTACTAGAGTCTCACCAAAGAAGAAGGTAAACCTGTGACCTTGTTTGATCGTAACGGTTTGTTAACATAGTGATTTATATGTACAAGTAATTTTTTTTATAAAACCTTAGGTAGTAACTGCAAAGAAGAGCAGTTGTTACAAAGTACAGAGTGACTTGGTTGTGAAATTGTTGTCATTTGATAACCACATCAAGAGAGCACTTATCAGAACTCCTTCAGAATGATCTGTCAGTTCACATCTAGATGTTGCATTCATACGTCAGTGTAGTCTTCATAATTACTGGGTGTGTGTTTGTGAATAGAATGACTGGTTGATTGTGTGTGTCTGAATGCTGTTGCATATGTTAGCTCTGTTAGTAAAATATCTGGCAGTCAGACATTTGCAGTGGTTGACACTGTGGAACTAATTGTCGAGTGATTAAATGAGTGTTGTGTGCTGACAGCTGAAGCAGGTGACTCTGTACCAGCTGGTGAAGAAGGTGGAAGATCGTACCAAGTCATCACCATCGAAGACGAAAACATCGTCCAACAGTACACCTCACAAGATGCCTGGCAAAACACCGCCAAAACTGACTCCTAAGAAAAGTCCATATCGGCTGCCGCCTGTTGTGGCAAGGTTTGTTGGCCATATACATGTGATAAAGAACTATAGATATTTGACTTGGGAGTTATTGTTTATCAAGATGTTGATATGTTTTTTGATGAAGGACAGTAGGTGTCGACTTTTATTTTGTAAAAGAAAGTCATTTGGGGTTTCAAGATTGTATAAAGACATTTGGGTGTGTTTTCATGACTTGCAGTGTAACTTAATAAACAGTGTGTGAACAGTTGAAAAGTCACCCATATTTGCTGCATTCCACGTCACCACTTTCCTGAAAACCTGAAAAAGTAGGGAAATTTGACAGTATTTGGAGAACTGTCAGGGAATTTACCAAAAATAGAGAAAAGTCAGGTAGTGATTGATTATGATTGTCAGTGAAAGCTGTTATGTTGGTCACATAAGTACTGGTATGACAAATGCTGAAAGATGTTTGATTGTTATAATTGAGTTTACTGTACTACAACCTTCAAGATGAAGACTTTTTCTCCGTGTTAAATGATAGTGAATGTTGAGCATATTAATTAATATGTGTATGAGTTGGGTAAATTTCACATGGAGATGATTGCTATAACTCCACAAAATGTGAAAGAATTTCGCATTGCATGGAGAATGGAGTGGTCGCGTAATGTGCTTTGATGCTGTCACATTAATAGTAATCTGTTGTTGATTGTGAAAAGCCGATATGTGTCGCTGGTAGAACGACTGTGTACTATGCTGTGACGCAGGTTGGAGAAGGTTTCCAAAGATGCCAGTAAACAGATGTACTGTCAGCTGTTGAGTCGCTGTTGTCGAGAGCTGACCTCCGCTCAGATCAAGTCACTGCCTGCTCACCTGCGCACTGTCATTGAACCGAAATTTGAAGCTTTCCAGGAGAAAAAACGCATGTAGGTACCGCATGTTTTTTTGTAGAAATAAAGCAAAAGTGCACCATGTGTGTTGAATGTAATGTGTGGTTCTGTATGGAAGTGACATTTGTCTCACGACATGGAGTGGCATGAGCTGGCATCACTGTGCATGTTGTAGAGCTGCTATGAATCCCGAGGATAAGGAGGCTTACTTGAAGAAGAAACGGGAAGAGGCAAAGTTGAAGCTACGACAAATAATGAAGCAGAAATGGGCCGATGCTAAGAAGGTTTGATGTCTGAACTTCGACATTTATTTTCAAGTATTCTATATTGTTTGTGTAATTGTCACAGATTTTGAAGAATTTGTAGTTGTGATTAATTACAGTGAATATGTTGAACTCGTCATTGTGATTGTGTTTGTTATACTGAAGAGGTACGAGGACACTGAACTGTCTGATCTGAAGCCACTGCCGACACCAAAGATCGTCGCAACACCCGACGGCATTGCTAATGAGTTGTTTGGAGACATTGCCATGATTCTTGAATTCATCGGCTGCTACCGTGGTCTGTTGATGCCTGGTAAAACCTGCCAGATAACTGCTGGTAAGTGTCGAGTTGTCATATTGTCGTGTCTGTAAGCAGTGTTATGTGTTCGTTCGTGATGGTCTCAACTTGCATTAAGCAGCATTGAGCAGGTTTTTGTTGTAACCGGTTAGTTTTACCTGCTTAGCTATTTTATTACTCGGTAAATGTTGAAAAAGAACAACTTGACTTGGTTTTGTCATAAACGTCGCATGTGATTAGCCGAGCCAAGATAGACCCCACTCCGCACCAGTCATTCCAGGATGTGTGACTGCATGTATCCGGTGTGTTCTAGTGGTGAATACAGGTATGTTTTGTGACTGGTGCAGAATAAGTGTATATGCATTGCGTTCACACCTAGTGGATATTTGTTTGAACTTAACTTGCGTCCAGGTGTGTGCTAGTTCTGCTTAACTCGTAGACTTACTGGATGAATTTTCTTAAAATTTTTAGGAAATGCTGTGGGCCATGGTATGATGTTATATGGTCATCTTGGTGTTCAGCTGTACATAGCAGGTCGTAAGAGTCATTGTCAGTCGTTGTATGCTGAGCTCAGAGAATGTGTGTCGGGGTTACTAGCAGTGCCGAGTATGCCAGTGTTGTGTGAGTGTTGAAAGTGATTGTTGTTGTTGTTAAGATGGTCTGATGAAGGCGCTGGTGAGTGGTGAAAGTGGCTTCAAGCTGTTGTCTGATGTGCTCGTCATCATGCTGCAGACATTGCTTCAGGATCAACTCGCTGAGGTTGCTGTCACTGTTGATAACAGATGAGAAGTCTGTAGTACTTTGACATCTGCCACAATACTCAGTCATTAGAGCTCCGATGGTCTGATGTTTGCTGTGAAGCCAAATCGGAAGTAGGTATGTAAACACAGAAAATCCCCTAGTCTACACTAATACTATGGGGTGACTAGGGGATGGCTCCCACAGAGGGCAGGGTCGCCAAGCCTGAACGGCGGTGGGGTTGCCGCCGCAGTACCCCCAGTTGCAATACAGGTAGGTAGATGTGATGAAATTGGCAATTGCACAGTTCAGTGGACAGTAGTTATCACACCAATAGGTTGTGTCTGTATGCTAATGCCACAATCTTGCTGTCTCTTGTGCTATTGACGTTGCGGGTAAGTCTTATGTCACATGCATGAGGGTGTTTAAATGTGACCTAGCCAAATCATGCTGTGCAGACCTGACACGTTATGTGTGAGATGAATAAAGATGGCATATTCATTGTATTGCGGCAGCCATGCTTTGTTCAAATCATGAAAGTGACTATCTGTGTCGTAAAATCGTCATGTTGTCAAATGGATACCTAATGTGATTCCTGTAGAACAAGCATGATGTGTTTGCAGTGTATTAGTTGCAGTTGTAGTTGTTTCAGTTGTTGTTGTTGCATGCCTGGTAGGACTACGAGGAGTTGTCTCTGTCACTCTCAGACCTGCCGGTGAACCAGTTCACAGCCTCAGAGCTTGTGAGATTGTGTCTACGACATCACGACGCTGCCAGTGTCGACGACAACAGCGACATTGACAATGAAGATGTTGTCGATGCTGACGATGAAGTGGTCAGTCATCAGCTCCTTAACTCTTCAGCTGAATTTTTGACCATTCATATTTTACCTCCCTTGCCTTCCCTGCCTTTCACGTTCACCACTGTGTCCACTCTCTCAGTCTTGTCTGGAGTTTTTAGTTGGTATGTGGATTGTTACATTTTATATGGTAAAACAGCTTGTATGCTTTCATTTCTTTGTTTTATGATAACAGTTCAACAGTTAATACAGTCTAACCTCATTACTTCTAACCTCGAGCCTGTGTCAACAGTTCTTTCCAGCAACCAGTCCACACCAGTGGCAAAAGAGTCAGGTGCCAATACACATCCTTGGCGAACTCCAGTTTCGATCGTGAACCAGGAACTCTCAGATTGCG
>Ga0056114_1001104_pt1 | contig 11550 bp, 4 predicted proteins | sample WorMetHERISLAND1_FD_77005 | JGI IMG/M metagenome (GOLD analysis project Ga0056114, IMG submission 77005) | Marine gutless worms symbiont microbial communities from Max Planck institute for Marine Microbiology, Germany - Olavius loisae HERON... ...
CATTATCTCATTTTGTGCATTATGTAGTTTATACGTGCCAAAAATCATAAAATTCTGTGAATGCATTCATTTGTTACAAGCAAAAAATGCAAAGTGGTGTCACTTAATTTGGCCCACCCTGTATACGGCGGGAGATTATCGTCTCAGCGCATAGCACGATAAACGTGTATTACAGCAATCTACAGTGTGAGTCAAAAAATCCCCCTGCGGCCTGCGTTTTTTTGACATTTTTTCACAAACGCTTGAGAATTTTAAATCACTTTTTTACACACCTATTACATGTTCCTATCTACGATAGAGTGCAAATTTTTACTCTGATATCTCCAACGTTAACGAAGTTATGCCATATTAAGCGCGACTACCTAGTTCACATAATATGATGTCCACCGTCGGCCGAAACGCACGCGTTCAGACGTTTGCGAAAGTCGTTGATGGCTTTGTTGATCGTTATTTGTAGCAAGTCATGTCATCCCAGATCTGCTGCTTTTATAATGTCAACAAACATGCTGGATATGACATGACGTCAACAGTGACGTTATTTGCTCAGTAAGCAAACTTAGAAGTTAAGTTCTAGTGAAATGTAAAAAATCGATGGGTGGTCTCGCTTAGTATGGCATAACTTCGTCACAGTTGGAGATAATTGAATGAAAATTTGTAATCTAGCGTAGATAGTAACATATAATAGGTGTGTAAAAATTGATTAAAATTCCCAACCGTTTGGGGAAAAATGTCAGAAAACCGCAAGGGGGGATTTTTTGACTCACACTGTATAGTTAGTTCAGAACTATCAGTTACATTTCGTCTAGCTAGCATATTGCATCACAACCGCCAGTGTTTCTGGATATTAATAGAAACAAATTTCGGCGTTGAAAGGAAAATGGATGACGAGGAATTACAACAACCTAACTAAGAAAATACGACAGGTCTAATCCACGACAGAGGCGCGTGCTTTTCGCGTTGTGTGACATTATTTACGACAGAAATCTGGCCTGGCTTAATTCGACGACAGGCAACGCGCGAAAATAAATGCACTTTTCATGTTACAATTATTTTGTCGACGAAAACACGCACGCACGCACACAAGTTTGTTTCGGTCTGCGATATCTCTGTGCAGTGTGAGTTTTGGCTAAATTGACCCCAATCGCGATGGAAATTTGTTCCCATCATTTATTTTAGGGAGCACCTGAGGATACCAAAAAAGCACAACAGCTGTTGTCGGTAGATGGCCACTATGTAGAAAATTTTCGAGAATACCGCTTGCACGACGTTAGAAAAGCTGTGTCTAATGAATGAATGAATGAATGAATGAATGAACGCTTATCCGTTGGTGAATGGCGTCCTATGATTCAATGTGGCCTGCCTAACAGACACGTTTCCAATATTCGGAGTCAGCGTCATGACCTTTCCAGACATATGCCATATTTTGGCTCTCTAGAATTGAGTATCGTGGGCGCAAAATAAATAAATAAATAAACAAACAAATAAATAAAAACACATTGGTCTTCCTCGCGCTTTCATTTTGCTAATGCGGGCAACCACAATAATGATCATAAAGAAACTTGTTTGGAAACACTTTTCTGAATGACAAACATAAAGTTTGCAGAAAGAAAATTATTGCATGACATATCTATCATAACATGTACCACTTATTTATGTTCCTCTGACATAAAATCAAATTAGCTAGCTTACTATGGGAAAATTTAACATCAAAAACTACTGTAGGTAACCGTGCAAATTTTTGTTTTATTCAAATCCAATCCGATGCAGTAGATGATTGTGTAGTGTCACACGTTCGTGTCATTCATTCTGAGCCAAAGATCGATGCTGGCAGTACGTGCCACGACGTGTGGTGCCATTCATCAGAATCGACCGAGAACTTATTTACGCGAGGATTCCGCGCCACCTAATCCCGAATCTCGGGTTACTGATAGCCGCGACTCACACGCTTGGGATAAATTTTTGAGATGTTGTGCAACTGTGACAAATATAGTACAGATATCTATATCAGCACAAATCCGTTACTCGTGCGCAAATGCGGATGCAGGTCTTCCGCGAGCGAGTTCGTTCATGTCGAGAAATGCCAACTTCCGGGCTGTGGTCGTCCCGTCATCCGTCTTCGCTTCCCCACAGCCAACATGCTCCACAGAGTCGATATATACAGTGTGAGTCAAAAAACCACCCCTCCAGCGACCTGCGGTTTTCTGACATTTTTTCACAAACGGTTGCAAATTTTAAATCAGTTTTTACACACCTATACGTTCCTATCTACGCTAGATTACAAATTTTTATTCAGTTATCTCAAATTTTAAAGGAAGTTATGCCATATTAAGCGCGACTACCTAGTTCACATAATATGCTCAAAATATCCACCATAGGCCGAAACGCACGCGCGCAGATGTTTGCGAAAGTCGTTGATAGCTTTGTTGATCGTTGTCTGTGGCAAGTCATCCAAGATCTGCTGCTTTTATAATGCCATCAAACATGCTGGATATGATATGACGTCAACAGTGATGTCATTTGTTCAGTAAGCAAACTTAGGAGTTGATTTCTAGTGAAATGTAAAAAAATTCGATGGGTGGTCTTGCATAGTATGGCATAACTTCGTCAAAGTTGGAGATAGTTGAACAAAAATTTGTAATCTTGCGTACATTTTTTTACATATAATAGGTGTGTAAAAATTTATTAAAAATTCCCAACCGTTTGGGAAAAATGTCTGAAAACCACAGGGTGGATTTTTTTGACTCACACTGTAGACGCAGATCCGTAGTTTTTCTATGCCTATCCGCTGGGTGGCCAGTGTTGTTCACCGTCCGTCCGTCTGTCTGTCTGTCTGTTCGTCTGTCTGTTCCGTGCCCTTGCGTGCGTGCAGTAACAATAACCTCAGCCTCACATCAATTGCGTGAAATTTATTTAGTGTCTACTAACTACAGATTTTCAAGTCACTTCCATATTGCCGAAAATTTGTTGCTCAAGTTAGGTCGCCAATGAAGTATGTCAGTACATAATGCGTTAATGTGCACACAACTAAACATGCTGGTTTAAAATATTTTTATGCGACTGAGTATCGATATTCGCCAAATTCTGCAGAATTAGCGAGCAGCCACCACAATGGACGTCTAGTCATGAATCTGATGAGTGTCATCCAGTGGAAGCGGTGTTAGTCTGGCCGATATTAACAGTCCACATCACGTATTGTTCATCCAGCTTATCATCTGTACAGCAGCGTAGTGAATCTCACAAAACAGACGCGATTATCGAGTCAACGCGCCGATGCACACAGTTGCACATAACAGGTTTCAGTTCACAGATGAGACTTATGTCACCTACTGGGCCACGGATCAGACGAAGTTGCCCTAACGTATTGCCATTTTTTGTTATTATCTACGTTCACATAAAAAGCAACATGATTATTGCACAGGGAGTCGTATCTGATATCCGTTCTGCTGACTAGACGTGCCATTAATTTCCACTGGAGTGATCTCACGTACTAAATTTTCGTTCATAACAAAAGCCAATGTTTCCGGCGTTGCCTGGAATGGTTCAATTTGGCGCCGTCGGCCGAATGGATTCAAAACAAATGCTCTAGGAACTGCTACAGATAAAGAATATAAATAAAATAACTCTGGAGTCTCGGACCATAAATTTTTGAAACTAGGTACAAGTGGATTATGGAGCCATAAAGCTATGCTGATGTCTGATAATTAAATTATGTAACAAGAAGACGCACGGCCAAATAATCGCTGCAACAGACGGGCCTCCCGATGATTAACGATTATTATTATGCGCATGCAATCCCACATTTTAGTTTACATTTATTTAGTTACGGCATTTGCACCTGATAGTCATTCATCACCAGTTACACCTTCCCTATATTATGTTTGAAACAAATTCGAAGTTTCTACGGGTATTCGGTTTCGAGTGAATAATTATTAGGCACAGAAAGACTGACAGACGGACGTGATGCAACATTTATCGCCTCGATACAAGTATAGGCTATAGCAGTTCGTCCGTGGTTGGCCGCCAGATGGCGCACAGCCTTGCTGTACGCCGCTTCTCGCTATAGTATAGCAAAGACAGCAGCGTACAATGTATGCTATTTTGGCGATATTTGAACGCTAACTGCATGAATATAAGAATTATCTTGTTCGCAAAAAATGCTGCCTGCTGCTTCCGCTACAAAATGGCACAAATACCGACCAGGTGCCATTCGAACTTATAAAAAAAGACCCAGTATCGAAAAACTCGGCGCCATCTAGCGGAAAAATTTCAGCTACAACCTAGCTAATAAACAGATATTTTTCACTATCGGCACTACTCATCAAATGCCAACGTCGAGTTGTACGACAGTTGGAGCCAGCGACGAGAAATGCAGTTTTTAACGTGTCTGCCGTTTAGCCTGTGTTTTGGCCATTGCTGGGACGAGCTACTTACGCCGACTGACATTTCTTCTATCTACTCTGGACGCAGGTTATTCCGGTGAGAGTCGATTCCTGAGCTGCTGCTCCGCTTCGGCCTAATGTCATCACTGTCAGTACGGTCAGTCATCATTATGGCTCGCATTTACCGGTCACGAAGGCAAAATTGCTGGCCATAGCTGTGCACACACGGCTGACTGATAAGGCAAGGATGCGCCGGGGTGCTATCAAAATGCAAATGGTATATTCGCAACGCCTCTGTAGATAATGTCTTCTTACAGACACCAGGAGATAACCTATTGACGACGTCGCCGGTCCTAGCCGAATCTCGTTGCACCACGACAAAAAGAAATTTATCTCGCGCCATTCTGATAGAGCACGACGAAACAGCAAAAATTGATTGTACAATGGTAGTGGTAGTAGGGCTGCACCGTATTTCGGTTTTTGAAATAGTACCGGATTTATGTATTTTATTTATTTAATGAAGACATGTCAGCCTGAAACCGGAACCGGATAGTTTGACAGTTATTAACCACAAAATCACGTTTTGTTTACTAACAGCATTCCAAAATGACTATACGGGGACCAACTAGCGAATATCACTGCAAAAACTCCTGCAAATATCTGATATCGGTCACCATTGTGTCCGGAGCCGAATCTGGATTATGAAATAGCCGGTACATCATTAAATGGTAGTTGCGTCACGGTGACGCCCGGGCTTGATTGTAGAGCATCAATCTGCACCAAAAAGTTCCTGCATATATACCGGGTCAATATCGGGCCTTTTATCGAGTATGCCCGTATGATTTTTAGCGATGCCTATTGACTCTATGTATGTTTTTACTACTGTATTTTATCTTGTATTATTGTAGCGTACCTACTGCTATCATGGCAATGCGGTGTGTCATTGTTTCAATAAACCATTGTCTATCTATCTCCATCTACTTAGGTAACGAGTCTGCTTTGTTACTTAGTTACATATCGAGGTCAACTCGACCTGGCCGTGAACCCAAGATAGGTACGATATCAACGAACAAAGATGGACATGGGTCAAAATTTCTTGCACAGAGTATCAATTTATGGAAAACTAGCAGCATACATACCTGCACAAACAAAGGCAAGGTGATCAGAAAACCACGATGTGTTTTTAAGTCGGTTTACAGCAGGCGACAAAGCCTTCAGTCTTGTTACAGGTCTTGAATCAGGTTATTCACAGTTATCGCAGTCAAATGTCACCGAGGACCAGCTGCAGATTACAGAGGTATCATGCACAATTATACAAAATCTGGTAATATCCGGACAATCAATCACTCAATCACGTTTATTTACCTGAAAAACCAATAATGCTCATCTAGTGCTGGTCGCCCATTAATTTTTTGTCCTTACTCCTTATACACAATAACTCACACATGACATACATCACATTAACACATTCACAAGTAGTCAGTCATATAGAAGCTGTTGAACTTTTCACTTCACATTAGTAGAATATCAAAACGTATGCATGTTATATGCAATCATGACAATAACACAAAAGACGTTAATGCACTTTTCGTTTTTTTGTGTGTTTACTTTGTGTACGATAACATAATAAATATATACTATAGGAAGTGGCACCTGGGGTATCAAATGGTCACGTGACCGGTGACGTCGCGTCACTCGCGTGACCATTTAAATTAGTCATGTGATTGATGACGTCATGTGATCTTGTAAGGTCAAGTTTGTGACCCAGTATGTTGGGGCACATTATCTCAAATATCACAAATGCACGCAAAGTTATGACAGTGTGTAAGGGCGCGAATGTGCTACTTGTAAAGCATGATAGTTCGATGCACATCTCAGCAACCGGTTCGTAAAAAATCTGGGACCTATCTACGCAAATTTCACTTATACAGTTATATTGGTGGACCCCGAAAACCCCCTATTTGGTGCAAGAATCTTGATGATATCTCTTATACAAGCTGAGTAATCGCCGATTTTGTCTCTAAATAACGTCAGCTTGTTGCCATGGCAACAAGGGTGGGTCTAACAGAAATTTGAATGATACCGTTTGATTGCCCGACCCCAAAAACCCCCAGTTTGGTGCAAACATTTTGCACGTATCTTTAACGGTTCCGGAGTTATGGCTCTTCAAAGTTGCCATAGGCCGTAATGCAAATTTTCAAATTTTGGGGGTTAAAGGGGGTAAATTTCAATTTTTCTGAAATTTGTTATGACTTCACGTGACCCTATTCGGAGAGAAATATCTTATGAGTGTTAGAGATGGCACTGGACAGACTCGGTGTTCTTTGAACATTATCGTGTTCAGTTTAAAAACAGATGCAATAACTCCGTGGTTAATTTTTAAATACAAAAATTATTACACCTCGTAGATATCTTTTCTTATATACGTTTCCTTTTTAACTTTTTAACTTAACGTCGCTTATTCATACGCTCGAATAACTGAATAAACACAGTAGATGAAAGGAAGACAATCGCGCGTTACGGTTCACTTACACGATCCGCCATTTCAAATGAACCGCCCAAGGTGACGTAATACCACCCAAGATGTTATACATTCTTATAAATCAATATTAAGCGAACACTGGAATGTCTTCGGCGCGGCTCTGATCGGAGGGGCACCGCTCGTTCATCCTACATGGCCGGGACAGGGCAATGTCCCCCACCGGTCTGCTCGCCATTACAGTGAATTATGTAGTAAGCTAATTTCGTCAACCGTTGCTGTAGAGACATTGTATATTATACCAACGTGTCATCGCTCGCTATCTGCTAGTATTTTAGTATTCAGAAAATCAAATCCAATATACCGCAGTTGAACGTTTGTTGGAATAATGCATACAGAAAAGCCAAAATGTAATCTGTGGGAGTCTGTCAAGGAATTGCAGTTATTTTGCAAGAGGATGGATCGACTGAAGCACATATTTGCTTTTCGTAAGTTGTCATTTTGTTGGAAAGTATCAAGACTGGATAATCGTTTGATGGAAGCTGTACAGTAGGTCGACTGAGTTCCTTGAATTAATATGTACTTTTAACATTGATGTTGATGTGTGTTCTTTGGTGTGTGTACAGTCGAATGTTTTTAGCTCGCGACAGCATATAGCATATATGCTTAGCACGCTATATGCTATCGCTTGTCCGTCTGTCCGTCCGTCTGTTCGTCTGTCTGTCTGTCACACGGGCGGATCATACAAAAACGGTTGAAGTTAGGATTATGAAATTTTCACTATACGGTAGCCTCATCCCACTAGTTTTTTGCGGGGGAAGTTTCATCCAGAAATTCTAAGGGGTTCCCTCAAGCGAGACGTCAAACAAAAGCGGGGTGGGTAAAATCGGCACTTTTCTAACTTTAAGCGTGAATATCTGGAAAACGGTAGCAGATATGGCTAAAGTTACAATTAATGACTAATAGAGAGTCACATATGGGCTTTTCATTGACACCAAGATCCAAGATCGATGATCTGGGATTACCTTGAACTGCTGTAAGGTCAAATTTTCTTGGAATTTCGCGACATTTCTCGTGTTTCGGAGGCAATAGTTAAACGAATGAAGATAGACCCGTGTTGTCAGCGACGGAATTGTAGCCCACTAAATGTACTTTTCAACGATGTATAGATTGCGTTGATAGCGCAAGGTGTTCCTCAGCTAGGAGGCGTCAAACAACGTTGAAATGGCAAAAACCAGTCTTCATACACACACGGCTGTCGCGCGCTTACCTGGCGTTCTCGTTAGTCATTTTTATCGTATTGAACAGTTAGTTTTTAATTCTAGTTTTAATCTTCTCTTTTAGTTTCGTTTTTATTGTATCGGTAATACTGTATTTGTATATGTCTGTCAGTCTGTTTGTTTGTCTGTGTATCACTATACTGTCCATATGGCTGTGTGGCGAATAAACTTCATCATTAAAAACAGTGCTCCACATTTTATTCGGCTGATAATCAAAAAATGAGAACGTACAAGCCGATAGCTGTCACGATACGCGCAATAGGGACACTGGAGTAGATACTACAGCGTTAGGCGATAGTATGCGTACCCATATAGTAAGGTAAGCTAGTGCTCTCCAAGTGCCCAGGGTAAAAACTGATTTTGGACGTCGTGCTTTCTCCTCTGCTGCTCCTCAAATCTGGAATCATATACCTGCCGCCATTAAAGTATCTCCATCACTTGACTCCTTCAAACGTCACCTCAAAACACATATTTTTTTACCTCGCCATAATTTTCTCACCACCTAGCGACTCCCCCGCGCCTCTGATTTAATTTTTCTTTAACCTTGGTGCGTTACCATCTATTTTACATTATATTATATTACAAGCTACTGTGCGTGGAACAGCTTTCCTCAGTTCGTCACCGACTGCATATCAGCTGGCACCTTTAGATAATCAAGACCTATTTTACAGCACGGAACAGCAGCCCACTAACTCTGTAAAGCGGCCTTCCGCCGCATACGACGCTCTATAATTGTCTCGTTCATTACCGATAAAATTGAAATACGGTTGATATCGACATCGATATTAAACACTCGTAGTTCGTTTTTTGTATTTTCACCAGGTCAATCATATTTCGCACTGAAATCAGTTCGTCTTATTTTGTTTATTATATTTTTGTTTTTTTACTGCGTTTCCCATTTCATTCGAGGTATCTTATGTCGGTACACACAAGAAGCGAAATGTTTGAGGATGGAAATCACCGACGGAAGGAGTCCAGAGGGAAATATCGTGTCACATTATTCGTTATTGCAATGCTGTCGACATCCGGCGAACATCAAAGACATCGCGTGATGTGACGGCGAGAATGTAATAGAACCCTATATGTGTTATTGTTCTCGCTCGCCACTTCGACCGTAACCGACTGTTAAGTCAGGCAATGTCATAAACAGCTGAACAGGACGCCATGGCAGCAATAACCAAGCATTACAGTCATTCGTGCCTTATGAGCAGTACATACCACAATATTGTGATATTATAACAAAAGGGCAAAACCACTGGCAAGAATTATGCTATGCGTCTCCATCCTTTGGGTTTTTTGGTAAGCTATTTTTGGATTTTTAAAAATCCCTGATGGTAACACTGCTTGCAACTTGTAAGATATATCACTCAGCATTGCATCTGACTGCAACCTCTAGCGGACGAATGTTGAGCCGCGGAAATTGATATTCGACTATAGGCCTATAGATTTCTAGGGCGAAATTGAAAAAGCCAATCATAGCCGAAGCGGAAATTTTTACCTTTCTGGTGTGGGGATGAAATCGCAACCCCTACCAAACACAATGTGGCACTAGTGGTAGTGGATGCCAACCTCTGCGCTAAACGGCATCTCGATCGGTTCAACAATTTAGCCAGGATACACGAACGTTGACAACACTCGTCAGAATCATTGGACAAAGTACGAAACGTTAGCAGTTTAAAGTAAACTTGCTCGCAATAGAATTACTGGCAGTCACACAACACCAATGACTCTACTAACATACAGTACAGTACAAATACCTTTCTTCAAGAACCTAATGAACAACAATAAATCAGTACTCTAATTTCAATACTGTCAACACTATTGTTTCCAGAGCAATAGCTACTGTAATGTTAACAAGAACGCCAACTATCGCAAAAAAATCGCGCGTCCAATGTTACATTTACGGGTTCAGTAGGGCAAGAGTCAAATTGGGTAATGAACTTAGACCACGAAGTCGTGATCGTGAACTTGCTGCCAAACTAAGCTGCTTGACTGAGATATCTACAAACACTGTTACTAACAGTACCATTATTTCGATTACTATTAATAAGCAGTCAGTCTTCATTCCCATTTTACCATGTGCCTATGCCTATACTCACAGTGGTTATATGTTGCGTTGTGTCAACACTCAACATGATTAGACCTATATAAACGAATATGAATAGGCTGAATGACGCGATTAAATTGTAAAGCTGTAATCGAATTGCCCACCCTGTTTTCAGTGTGTAAAGCCGTCCCACATCTCCGGATCTTATTCCGTTGCAAATACATACTGAACAACAAGTTGGCCTTGCGTCAGCAGTCATCTTTCTAGCGCGCAATCTGCATCGGCGTCTTATAATAACAGTAGTCGTTGGAAATTACGTTGACGATCTGTTCGTAGCAGGACGATCGTAGCATCAATCGATCTGTAGCTGTCGAAATCAATACAACCTCGTGAAAATTATTTACCGCGCCTTCTCGTTGTCGAATGTGGCTAAAAGCGCACCAAATTCATATACTAGGCCTATAACTTACCTGTAAAATAAGGGTGTCCTGTCTAAATACTGGAGTGACAATTTGTTCTGAGAAAACTAGAATGAAGGGATGTTAAAGAATTTCTACGATACCTTTAGCCGTTTTGACACAACCCTGCATGTGCGTGAAAGAGACGGACGGACCGACAGACGGACAGAACTGCTACGCTGTGCATGGAGCCTTCGCATGCAGACGCGCGACAAAAAGCCTCACTATTACTGTGTACAATGCAAATTAGGTAATGCGGAGTCGGAGGTGACGTGTCCAAAACTAAAAAATGACGGAAATATCGCATCGTATCGAGACATCGCGAGCGAGTTGTTTCCTGTGAGTATGGAAACTGACAATCAGTTCAATTCACTGCCGGTCACGTGGACATTTCCAGCCGCATGACCTGCCCCGATGTCTATATGATCATTACAACGCACGACGAACATAATGTTATATATCAGTCTCGGTGCTGCTGACTTTTTAAGCCCGCCCCGCAAGCAGTGCGCTTTAAGTGATGACGATGTATGTCTGTCGTCTGTCGCGCAACTACTTCAGTATCAGACATCAATTGCCGTTTTGATATTCCAGTTGGATTTTAGACTATATACACTACACCCACAACGAAATCGTAGGCTACAGTCGCCGAATATAGCTTAAGACCATACATCAATGACAGATATACATAGGAGATATACAGTGTTCACGAACTCTCAGACTATAATACCAGGGTGTTTATCTACAAACTTAACTGTACAAATTTCTACGAGATTTCCAGGAGATTCCAGGAAGGATTTCAAGAAAAATCCAGAACTTGTTTGCGTTGCGTCGGCATTCTACGCAATGTACCGAATCTACTAGTTTGCCTAAATATAGAACAAAAACATGATATGCACAACATAGGGCC
>Ga0056114_1001105_pt1 | contig 11545 bp, 6 predicted proteins | sample WorMetHERISLAND1_FD_77005 | JGI IMG/M metagenome (GOLD analysis project Ga0056114, IMG submission 77005) | Marine gutless worms symbiont microbial communities from Max Planck institute for Marine Microbiology, Germany - Olavius loisae HERON... ...
GTATTACAAGTGCCCGTATAAGCCAACGGGAATGCGTGATTGGCTGCAACAACTTTGCTCATTTGAATATTTTGGTGCATGCACGTTAATATGTTAATGAGGCTTACAAGAGTTGCACAAGAGATTTATTGTATGTTTTATTGCAGTTGTGCGAACCCCTTAACTGCTATAGTTAGACAGCTACGTAGCTCTAATTGTATCGGCGATCAGGCATTCTCTCTGTGGACCACGTCTGTGGAACTGTATTCCGTTCGGCCTGCCTCCGTCGATCACATCTTACTGTACTGCAACTCCGTCGAGCGCTAAAACATATTTGATCGATTGATACTTTGCGATTGCGACTCAAGCGCCACCGCTGACTCCTAGCTTGATCTTAGTGCGCTCTAGAAATGTCGTTACTTATTTATTTACTTAGTAACTTACTGTTACTGAGATGACCTGAAGTATAAACTGGTAGTGTTTATAAGAGTCAGACAAGCGTGGTGAGACCGTCGACAAAGCGCAACGAGTTTTAAAATTTCTACGCTTTGAATGCCCCAGTTAGGGGTGACGCCGTTATAATTTCGGAACATCGTTTAGTGCTGAGAAATCTTGAATGATGGCGCTACTGAGCGGTAAAAAGAATTTGACGACATGCCGAACCGATTTTACATGATACTGGAGTGTGATGGACAGACGGACGAACCGCAAGAAACTGCTAAACCAATATGTCTGCGCTCTGCAGAGCGTCGCATGCAGACGCGCGATAAATAATTTCAGAGTGTAAAACAATACTTCTGGACTAAATGAAATAAAATATACGGTTTAATGCGTGATGCGTGATTGAGAGATAGATACATAGACAGACAGATAGGGCATAGCACAGACTGTGCTGTAGCATGACGTCTGTCTCTGTTCATTTGGAGTAGGCCTGGAGGTGGCTAGGTTACTAGGTGCGGTGCAATATAGGGAGTTGGTTTTTGTACGTAGGTTGGTTGGACAGGTATAGATGGGATCGACGTCATAGCTGCTTATCGGTTTGGACTCACTTTTACATTTTAAGGAAATCCAAGGCGGGGTCTAGCTGATTGGGTGTAGAGGCAAGGAGCCAGCAGAGCTTGTGTGATGGTTGCCCGAAATTCCCATGTTGGCTGCTGACTACTGCGAGTGCGAGTCGACGAAAATAACTGGTGTAAAACGTCGTGCTGTTGAGATGGAAAAACAGAGTAATCAAAACAGTCAGAGAAAGCGTTTCGTGTGTGTGTCTTCGTGTTGTCGGAAATGAGCGGCGGGTGACAGCTATTCCCCTCAATGGAGCTTTGCTCCATATTTGTCGAAACGCCCGATCAGCCTTTCGGCCGATGTACATGTATAGGTTGCATGCCCCGCACCGCAACTTAACTGACTCAAAGCGAGTTCTGCAATTAGCTCTGTCACAATGAAGCTTAGCTGTGTACGCCAAACTCATCTTCTTCTCCAAGTTTCTGTCTGAACGCTTACCGCCAGAGTATTGGAATTCGATGCAGTGGTAACAGTGCGTGTACGTCCTGTGTCTGTATGCGGCGTTCGTCCAACATACAACATACAGCAACATACAGTTCCATCATATATACAGTATGTAAATGTAACGAGTATTGTTTTTTTTTCTGGGATGAAAAAGGCGGACGAAAATCACACTGCATGGTTTGTGTCTGGCGGCATGGATGACTGATGGACACAAGGTTGATTACTTGGACTGTGCTGTCTGATTACGATCGCCGACCGGACAACTTCCAGAGACAACACGTCAGTCACGTGGTCGATGCGGCCGCCAATTTACCAGTATCCTATTTGTAAAAGACGTCCTAGCAATTGACTATTGAATCTTGGTGTCATTCTTACTGCTAACTGAAAGATGTATACTTTGTTGCGTAACCTTACTTTCATTATCGTAAACAAACAAAATGTCACCGTTGACTTTTGTCCAAATATTCGCCAAAGTGAACAACTGATAATTCGGATAGAAACAAGTCTATCGCCCTATTGTGTCGAGACGATTTTAAACCCCCGCCTCCAGCATCTACGTCCTTAACGTTCCAGTGCAAATGCGTCCGCCATCTTCAAAATTTCCAAAATTTGAAATTTTTGACGTTTTACCGTTAGTGTGGTCGAATTTCGCATCCTCGTACAAAATTTCGCGCAAATCGGACTAACTGTTGTGGAGTGATAGCCAAAATTTGTTTTACGATATGGCATTTGTTCGCCATATTGGTTTTTTAATTTTTGGTTTTGGTGATATGTTTCGTTATGGTCCCAGTCTGCTACAGCATACAATATTTCATCAAAATCGATTATATTTCACCGAAATATGGCCATTTAACGATTTTCACGCCATTTTCAAGATGGCGTCTGGCGATCGTCCGCCATCTTGAATTTTGAAAGTTTGAAAATTTTCACATTCGACCGTCATTGCTTATTATTCAAAATTTTGCGAAAATCAGACAAGTTATGGTCAAAAAGATGTTTTCCAATATGGCGTCTGTCCGCCATCTTAATTCAGAAATGAATTTTGATCAAATCCTTTTATCATAGTCACCATCCGATTCGGTGTGATAAATTTCATCATAGGCCTAATCGGATCGTATTTTACTGAGATGTGCCGACATAACCATTTTCGTATTAGCGACCGTCCCCATCTTGATTTGTGATGATGTCATAGTACTGTATCCGGTAATCGACTTTCACGTACATTGTCCTAAATGTTCACGTTGATTGGTTGGATAGTATTCGTACAAGCCTCACATGTGTGCGACAGACAGACAGACGAACGTCGTCATAGCTTAAAGTATTCTCTACAACTTCGTGGGGCTTAACCCTTTGACGCCCACTGTTATCATATGGGTACAGCCATAAAGCATCTCATGCAAGACCGGGTTAAGCAGTCATTTGTAATTTTTGACATCCGAGCACTCTGACGCTCAGCCCTGAGCGTCAGAGTGCTCGGATGTCAACAATTACAAATGACAGCTTAACCCGGTCTGGCACAGGATGCTTTATAGGTAACAGTTAGTGCGTAAAAATTTCTACCTCATCTTAAATCCGTATACTCATATTCTCGTTGTTCATTCATTCAACAAATCAATCAACATCTCCCCTATGCTGCAAACAAGTAGGCCTATACCATAGGCAGCAGTTATTACGTAAAGCAGTTGCGTGCGCAGCCGTTTGATGTCACTCGCTAGTGCGCTGTTGTCCGTTGCATCAGTCTAAGTATCGTTGCCGTGAGCCAATCGCCCTATAGCGCTCGTATTAAACTGCAGCCGCAGCAGCATAAGTTGTATGGCGGCGAAGTATGTTACAGCGTGGTAAGTGAACCGAAAAGTCTTATTTCAGATTCTTAAAGAACTTATACCGACGAATAGGCCTATAGATCCTATATCCTGGGCGATAATTATAATTTTACATTGCATGCACATGCGCAATATGCAACGTCTGTCCGTGTTTATCGCAACAAGGCCTATGGAGAATAGAATACTTAAACACAGGTCGTGCAAACAGCCCGAAGATGTGGGCTGTTCAGTTGGTAGTCGGACAGCTTGGGTGGTGTCTACTGTTCCTTGGAGGCGGACACCTTGGGTGATAGGAGTGTTGGGGAGGGGTACTGAAGGCGAAGTTGTAGTTGTGGTTTATTCAGTTTAAAACCAAGAAGCGAAAACTGAGTTAATTTTTAAATTCGAAAATTATTACAAATTACATATTTTTCTTACATCTTCTTTTTAACTACTGCCGCTTATTCAGTCATATACGCTCGGATTGGCTTAACGAATTAACGACATTAGTTAAAAGGAAGACGTTTCGCGTACGTTTACACGACAAAGGAACCACCAAGGTGTCCGTCCCCAAGGTGACGTAATACCACCCAAGATGTCGTACAATCGTTCAGTTTGCTACCAGTGGTAGCACAAGTGGGTGTAGTGGTAGCAAACTGACACTAAATAATAATAAAATAAATAATTAAATAATCAAACTATAATAATCATGAATAATACAATCAAATAATAAATATAATATACTATAACCAAACTAAATAATTTTCGCAAGTCATCTTACAAACAAGCGATACGTAAAATCCTCCCTCCCTAAAAGCCACCCCTATTTGTTTACAAATTTCGGTCTTCGCACGACTTGTGTTTAAGTATTCTATTCTCCACAGGCCTTGTGTCGCAAAGGTGAGTGTGATAAAGCAGTATGTTTAACAGAGTTAAACCTTTTTGGAACAAGGGCTATGCAGCTGGCCGGTACGTGCTACCACTATGCTATAAGACTGCCCTGTTCGGAATATCGCATGATCTGTCTACGGCTGCTTAACTTTTTCTTTACAAGAAACCCAGCTATCGCCGACAAACTCACGCGAGCCACCTATGTAATCCGTAGATAATAGCGTGAGCTGAAAAAAAGGGTAGATAATCTCGACGATCTGCGATCATCGGCTACAACAGAATAGCGTACTGAAAGTGAATTAAAATAAATGAGGACATGTATTTGAGATCTGCTCGTATCGTGTACAAATATGAGCCAACGCTTAATGCGGCCATCCGTCAGATGGCTGCAGAACAATGTGTATGACAGGTCCGACGGCGCTGAGCTGTTGATCGCACCGATTTCGCAAGAACGTCGTCCACATTATTGATCACACCCTAGTCGAACAAGGCGAATAGCTCAGTAAAAAATCTTCAAATTTCTGTACTACGACCACACCTCTTTACGATCCCCTGTTAGGGGTGATCCCGTCAGAATTTTGTAACGCCGATTAGACTCAGAAAACTAGGATGATGGGACTATTAGGCGGTAAAAGAATTTTGGCGATAAGTTAAGCCGTTACAATATTGGTCGTGACAGACAGACAAACAGACACATTTCGACAACATAGCAATAGCATAGCACAGCACGGGTATAAATTCGACTTCCTGACAACTAGTATAGCGAAATTGTGCATTTTCACAGGATATTGATCGCCTTGTATTAGAGAAAAATGTCGTAAAAATATGCCAAAGTTAAACGATACTTCAGTATATCCAATATTTTTGCGGTCACGGCGTAGAGTTATATATCCAGTTATTAAGCCTATTACGGGATCTGGTACTCGTATTTATAACATAGTCAGCACGTAGATGTATCTCTGGGCAGATTGTGCTTGCATTTACTCATTCATAGCCGTTTTGCCTTTTGTAGTCAGCAGAGACATGCTAGTTGATTAACTGGCTAATCAGAGTTGACGTAACAGTAACTCATCAGTCACGAAGTTATATTGATTTTACTGACGGATCTCATTGAAACTGAGAAAACAGAAACAAGAGAACGACACAGTGCAACAAGATGCCCAGTGAAAGAAGATTCCATTGGGTTTGTGTGCGATTAATCAGCGCCTACAAAAGCAAGAGTGAATAATCTTGATTATCCACTGTTTTGAAGATACTGTACATTTTAGTGTTTCGGTCAAGACCGTAGAATTGAAAAAGGGTCAAGGCCGCTTTGGGGTCGAATTAGTTTATTTCCGCCACTATTAACCCGCTATAGGACCTATTCAGTTCAAATCAGTTGTAAGTTATTTTAAAAAAACACAATATTGTCGCTGAAGATTTTCACACTGAACAGATGCATAATGACAACTCGTCGACCGCTATTCTATCCCATTGTATTTCCAGCGAGTGAAACTGAAAGCTGGTCCCAGTCATCAGTCAGTGTTATTTTGATCTGTGTTCCAGGCATTTTGCGGGAGTTCCCCAAGAGTCGAAATTCCCCCCCCCCACAAAAAATCTGGCCCCAGACCCAAAGAGAGCCTGGCTATAGGCTTTTATGCAAAAATGTGGCATTCCTATACAAGGGAGAGTTTTCAGTTTCTGGGGCCTCGCCCCCTGACCCCCTGACCAGGGACTCTGCCTTGGACTCGGGGGCACAACTACCAGACCCTCAAACATCCACCCCAATATCTCCTTATTTCTCCCCAAACCTAGAGTGTCTGTATAAAACACCATGTTCTCGATTAGGCAACACTATATTGACAGTGTCGGCTTTGAACCATGCCGTAGAGTCGAGCGATTACAGAAGAATGGTCGCCGCACTGCACTGGCGCGTAGTATATGATGGCCAGGGTACGAGTTAGATGACATAGCCCACCCTCAGACCCTGGCTTGCTGGCAGTTATGTTCATGTTCTTATAAGTTACAGCTCAATGACCCAGGCGTCACTGCCCGTGTGGAGAGGGTATGCCCATCTCCTCTCAATACTTTAACCCCGTTCTGGTCTTCTGCTGGTTTATCAACGCGCATTCTGAGTACGGCTATAAAGTAGAAAGCGTGTTACTTTCAGATAGCCTGCAGCTGTGAAGAATGAGTGCTGACGACACTCAGCACGTTCAGTTATGTTCCACTCCGGTCGACCCAGTCGACGCGCCGCCGCCGGTCGTCGGATGTCGTAGTTCGGAGCAGGTCGCTGAGCTAGTCGCCAACTGTGCCGCTAGCAGTTCATCGCCGTCCGCCACTACGCGCCGCTGTTCACAGTCAGTCGCTCCAGACGCTGGGACTACCCAGGTCAGTGGCGCCTCGCGGGTTGCTCTCGTTAACGGCCGAGCAGTCAGCTTCACGTCCGAGGAGATTCCCATCACGCATCCCCCGACCGTGTCGACATCTAGTCGAGCTCCACGGCCAAGACGCTCCACCCGCAATGAAGCGATCGGGCTGTCGGCGCCAACGTTACTGGCACAGAAGACCAGTGTGCCGCCGGCAGCGACGGCGGTCATTGGCGGATCGGAAGCTGACCTCAAACTGGGCGGTGTTGAGCGGCGACAGTGCGGATGGGCCCGGCTGAGGCGCTGGAAAAGCCACCGCGAGCGGACAGCCGCGTCACGGAGTCCGTTCTGTACCCCGCCGGACCGCTGGTCACCACTCGGCACACGCTCGACGCTTCCTCCGCCGACCGACGATGTCACCGACTTGTCGCCTTCTCCGATCATCCAATCCGCGACGAAGTCGACCAACCCGGTGCCTCCGGGCATTCATCGCCCGTCTCTGCGCAACTCATGCGGACAGTACGTCCGCGAACAACTGCTGTCATTCTCGCAGCCTTCCGACAATCGACTGTCGATGAAACTGTTCGGCAGCAAGAACGCGTTCGTCCGCGAGAAGTTGCGACGAACGGCGGCCGCTTCCGGCCCGACAGGAAGCAGCTGGCTTATTCACCCGTGCAGCAACTTCCGGTAAGCTATAGTCGGTGAATTTCACTACGTTTGCGAGTAATTTAACCCTTTGACGAGCCCAGTGTTGCCACATGGGTACAGCTATAAAGCATCCTGTGCCAGACCGGGTTAAGCCGTCATTTGTAATTTTTGACATCCGGGCACTCTGTCGCTCAGAGCTGAGCGTCCGAGTGCCCGGATGTCAAAAATTACCAATGATGGCTTAACCCGGTCTGGCACAGGATGCTTTATAGCTGTACCCATGTGGCAACACTGGGCTCGTCAAAGGGTTATTAACGTTGCTTTCATTCTCTTCTGTAGCAGTATTTCACAGCGTTACGACTAGTCGCTAGCAACATTTTGTGATGGATTCACACTTCTGTCGTTATACGACAAACGACACTGATAGCTCTACCGGCATCGTTATTTACCCGTGGTTGCAGAATCACGTGCTAAAATACGTTGGACACTGCTGTTGTTCATTTGCATGTTGTTCAGCATACAGTGTATAGGCAAGGGTGAAATCTCGCCGTTGAAGTCCTGGACTTTTCGACTTTTCTATAGCGTCAAAATGCCGAGTGTGAATCTTTTCGCGTTAAAAATCGATGGATACTATAACCTGTCACGTATAATTTTCGCAGATAGAACGATCATACGGTTTTTATTTTCACCAAACGGTAGTCCATCCTCCAAAGACTAGTTGTTGGCGATGTAAAGATGTTGCGGAAATTAGAAGGGTATCACCGCACCGCAGCGAGACAATTTTCTACAGCCTGTCGCGTGGCTACCTACTCGATTGAGTTGTTTAAGGCTAAATCCGGCATTTAAGGCGAAACTGGCTAAAAAGCACATTTTTACACGAAAATTTGTGTAAGTCCGGACTGACTTCACAGAGCTTAACCAGTACTGAATTAAAGGGGCACTGCTTTGTTTGTTTTAGTTTCTGGCTACGTGTGCTAGATTAAGCTGAATACTCAGATTGCGAGTCCACGTTAAACTCTTCTATCGTATCGTATCGTATCGATTCGAAGCCCAGTTATGATATCGCGCGCTACTGCGCCATATACAGATTACATTACAGACTGGCGGTAATCGCGAATTTGCAGCTATATCATCACGCTATACCTGAGAGAACGTTAATGGGAAGTCGCATACGATCTATTGAATGGTGTCATTTTCAGTGACCTTGAGTGACCCCTAATCCGGGTTTCAAGGTCAGAGGTCAAAGGCAAAAATATCTCCAAAACGGTGCATTTTAGAAACAAAGTTACTATAGGACACTAATAGGAAACCATAGGCAGGCTATCGAATGCTACCCGTTTCGATGACCGTGAGTGACCCCTGACCCGCATTTAGAGGTTGCAGTATTTTTCGAAATAGTATGTCGCAAATGATGCAAGATGGAGCTAGAGTTACTGTTGAACATGTCCAGGATGTCATATACGATCTATCAAATGGAGTGATAAATGACCCTAACTGGTTTTCAATGTGACGGTACTTTTCAAAGGCTGAATATCTCAAAAACGTTGCATTTTACAGACAAAGTAACTATGGGACGCTAATAGAAATCCACAGACAGGCTATCGAATGGTACCACGTTCGATGACCTTGAATGACCTCGTAATTCGTGCTTCAAAATCATAGTATTTTTCATAGGCGAATATCATAAAACAGTGCATTTTATATTGTGCAACTGCAGATATTTCATTGACGCCACCTTCAGTGTAATTTGCCACTGACGTGGGGTCCCTCAGCGATAGCCGAGTCTCTTGTTATTGTTAAATTTCAGTTTTCCGCCAACTTGCAAAACTTCATGTTAGTCTCTAAGGTTTTATTTATTTACTTATTTTTTTGTCTGTCTGTCTGTCTGTCCGTTTGCCTGTCTGTCCGTTCTTCCGTCCATCCATTCATTCGTTTATTCATTCACTTATCATTCTGTAGAAGTTTTAAATGTATACCGATTTTGTCCAGGTTGGTAAAGCGTAGATCATTGTATTGACGATTCTTGTTTTAATCATTTCGATTACGTCATTATCAACATCGACATGAGTACTCTTTGCTGTAGATCCGTGCTCAGTGTGTCGTTCGCCAGCATTGATCGCATTATTCATTGGCACCGTCCGTCTGATCGGTCGCCAACTGTCCCACGCTTTCATTGTACTAGTAGCATCGATTTCTCTTAATCATTCCAATGACGGACGCAAAGACCTGACTATTGCCTTGGTGAAGCTAATTAATTTTTTTTCTAAAACCAGTAGCGATTGTCCTGACAAAAAATTATTATCGCACGTCCGCATGTGAAAATATACAGAGCGTGGTAGCAATTCTGCCTGCCCGCCCGTCCAGTAGCCTGTCTGTCTGTCTGTCTGTCTGTCACACTCCAGATTTGTGTCACAACGATTATATTATTTTGTCGTCAAAATATTTTCGCCGCGCCGCCATGGTAGCCACAAAAATTACAAATATCGGAGAAGAGTTATCTAAAGGTCAGTGTTATATATAGATGGAATATGACTGAAATAAAAATACAGTTCTAATGGACAACTAATACAAGAAATTGCATCCTGCCTACTGAATAGTGTCATTATTCATGACCTTGACCTTGTAGTCCATTACTGTTATCGGAAGCCTCCCAGTTGGCATCATCTTATGTCGCCTATTTTACTGCATTACGACGATCGGAAGAGACTTAACTTCAGCGTCTAATGTTGCACTGTTTCTATTCAACGACCATTGACATCATTTTATGTCTTTTATGTAGCTGTGATTTATGAAAATCTCTATTCATCAGACAACAGGTAGCAGGTAAACGCATAATAGCATAAATAACACAATAATTTATAACAAATACTGCCAGTTTATGTTGATACTCAAGTATCACTGCAATGCAAATTACCACAACTTTAATCGGCTGATAAATTTCTCATGCCTTATTGCTATGTAAACTCTAGAAACTTGTAACAGTCACGTATAACATCATGGTCTACTGTCCTAAGTAACTTCATTGTATCTTATAGACGCATTGAGAAACGCGATTCTAACTCGGAAACCCATGGTATACTAACCCTAAGGACAACAAGTAACATAACACTTAACAGTCACGTTTTCTCGCTCATGACCCCTGATAGATTTAGTAAGCTATGTAATTTAGCGAACGAAATTATGCAGTTGAAATTTGATATGCGAAGTGAATATACGTTATGTTACCCACTGATAAGAACTTGCTCTCAAAGTTGACTGCACCGCAGACGCGCGATTCGTTTGCGATAACTAGCGTTCTTGTCATCATTTGATAGTTGCAAACAATGATTAGTGCCAACTTGAAAGTGTTTCAAAGTTCCTTTGTATTGACATAGATTCGTTTACTCACTTGTGGAACAATAACCTAAATTTAATAACTGAAAACGTTGTAATGATCGATAGTTCGTGAAACTTATTCATTTCTTCAGATATGTATGGTGTAGTGTCGTTCTGCTAAGCAGAGAATGGCAGCTCTAATTCTGAAACCGTGTAGTATGCAGACGACTGCTGCCGGCACTGTGCTGCATGAAAGAGCATAATGTGACGTCATTACGTCAACAATCAATGACGTATTAATCAATGATCTCGCAGGTGCATCATTCGATACTATACACTGTGTTCAGAAAAAACAAACAATCACATTTTCTTTCATATCTCCATGAATGATCTGTAGATTTAAACAAAAATTACAGTGAATACACCTAAGGAATGGCAGATTCTGAGAATGTAAAAATTACATATTCATTGCGGTTGATGACGTAATTATGACGTCATATTTGTAAACGTTTGTAAATAAAGACCTCCAGATAGAACACAGCCTTATTTCGCACCATAATTCAACGACTGATAATTAACAATAATCAGATATTTAACATATGTCAACAAGAATATTACTGTGTCGCTGATAAATTGAAATGCCATAACTTATTCGCAAAATATCCGCCTTTCTCTTTAAAACAAGTGTGGATTCGCATGAGTCACCCACGACATTCAGTTGCTGTAACATTATCTTGCATCAATGGTAATCGAACTTAATCTGGTTTATGAACGAAAATCTGTTTATGTTTAGTCACTAGCTGTCTTAAATTCCTCCAAATAATTAATACACGATACGATCGCGTCTATGCACCAGCAACTACTCGCAATAAGAAAGCTGTGCTATCGCATAGATGACCGCGCGATGCGCGCTATATAAGTAGATCGTGAGCCGTTGCGGAGATATCGCCACTTGAAATTTTTCCAACATGGCGGTGGCCACCATCTTGGATTTGTTCGAATCGTAAATAGCGCCGTTCGATCCGCCGTCCCCGAAAACCCTACCCTAGAACCAAA
>Ga0056114_1001106_pt1 | contig 11544 bp, 10 predicted proteins | sample WorMetHERISLAND1_FD_77005 | JGI IMG/M metagenome (GOLD analysis project Ga0056114, IMG submission 77005) | Marine gutless worms symbiont microbial communities from Max Planck institute for Marine Microbiology, Germany - Olavius loisae HERON... ...
CCAACGTAAACGTAGACATTATATGACGTCATAGATTCCGAAGATTTCCGGAGATTGTCGAAAAATAAAACTTCAAAATTTCAGCATTTTGCGATATTATTCATCCATTTGTGCTACCCACACTCGTTTGCGTTGTAATAAACTGTTCGAAACTGCTTTTTACTCACTTTCTGTAAAAACCTTTGCCTATCATCTTTAATGGCACATCAGCACATTTAGGCTATACAGTGCCATTCACTTTGGTTCGTGCAGGAAAATACAAGACAGAAAACAAATTAATATTACAAACAATACACAAACAAAAAACACAACCCAGAAAAAAGCAAACAACGCAAAAAACAGCGAAACAAAAAACTACCCTGGTTCAGTTGCCTTTTATGACACTCGGCCAGGAAACAAGGCGGCTTATTCTACAACCCTTCCAAGCCCACGCGGGGTCAGTGGTCAGTAAGCTGTGTTTAATTCAACAGGTGATAGTGTGACTGAGATTCCAAGCCATGTCAAGACGTTATTACTCTACAGTCATCAGTGATAACGAGCCCTTCAGTTTCATGGGTAAACAAAACGTGAAATCAATGGGCACAAGTAATGCATCGTGTCAAAACAATCACATAAATGCGACATAAAGACTCCGACTAGTACACCGATGGTATTCATCATTGTCCAATCCTCACCTCTACAGACTGATGGCAACCATGTTAGTTGAGTTGGTAATACCTGAAATTTTCGTCGTGCAACAAAATATCGAATTCTGCGGATGACTCGTATTGCAGACTTGTGTGCTTCAGTCAGCCTGTCAATGCACAAAAACACGCCAGTGATATACGCAAGGTGACACATAAAAACAGCCCACATTTGAAACCATGCAAGTATTCACTGTATCTGAATTGACATCAACTACAAGGATCAACTACAGCATGAGACAGAGAGCCGAGTGTTGCACGGGAACGGGAGCAGTAAAATCTCGCGGGAATCCTGCGGGAATTCCCAGGGGATCGGGATTACATTGTCTTGAAATCCCGCGTTAACAGCGGTAACGGGAGTCTGTTTTGCGGTACTCCTACCGCGGGACAAAATGTTATGGTTTGTCAATGGCGAGTGCGAGCACCACCGAGTACAGCGACCAGGCTGCCAGGGCAGGCTTGTGTTTCAGTAAATAACCCCCACAGCGTGGACACCTGTCAGCAGTGCGTCGGCATGACGGCGTTAGCTGTGTCTGCGGGGCAGAGATCCGCGCACTGCGAGCTGTTTGACTGTTCAAGTGTCAATGCTATCTGGGCCGCTGCTGCTGCTGCTGATCGTAGTCGCATCTCCCCTTGTGCCAGTTAACTGCCATACTGTAGAACACTGATAACTAGTAGAATAGATAAATAAACGTGTGTATATGCTAGGCATATAATAAAGGCCGTTAGCTGTGTCTGCGGGACCGGGACGGGATCGGGTCACAAATGTACTGGAGCGGGACGGTAGCAGGACCCAGACTGGTGGGAATGGGACGGGTGCGGGAGAGCTGTTCGTGGGAACGGGCGGGAGCGGGATGGCATAACATGTCCTGTGCAACACTCTAATGGAGAGACAGAGACCTAACAGGCTTCGTCGGTGACTCCAAGTGTTCCACTTCAACATCAACAGCACCGGCATCCCTCGACATCTGACTGCCTTGACGACAAAACGGCGACGTTTCATGTGCTGCATCAGTCACACATATACATAACAATTTAATTTATTTTTTTGTGAAAATGTTCAACAATAAACAAGTTTATGTTACAGAAATTAAGACAGTACAATGACAATCGAAATCTGCCATGCAACGATACAAATGAATTCAACGAAAGTGAACAGCTGACTACGCCGTGGCACAGTTAGATGCCTCGTGAATGTCTAGCTAAAATCACACTTTGAAACATTTATTTATATTGTATTGTATTTGATTTGCACTGAGTTTAGTAGCATTTATTTCCAACAGCATTCACAATGTCTCACTGAAAACTGCATGTGTGGCTTGCCAACTTAACAAATGTAGACATCTGCCATTATGAAAACTTAGACTGACTGTCTGTCCATCACAATCAACTGTATAGAACTGAGTTAATGTTAACGAATTAATCTGCTGAAACAAAAACCTCCAGAAGGTGAAGTTAAGGCTGATGCGGGATCATCAGTGTCAAAGGTATCACCAGCCGCTGCAGTGTGACTGCCAAGGTCGGTAGATCCAGCCACGGCAACATGGCTAGCATCCATCAGACTGCTCTTAGACACCTGCCGCTGGCACGCCTTCCTCGACGACGATGAAATGGAGCCAGTTGTTCGTCTGGCCAGCCGACCGAGTGACTTTGCGATGTGGTGGGCAGAGTGGTAGCCACTGGTTGAGTCCTGCTCGTGAATTTGCCAAGTTGCACGGAACTTGGACTTGTGCTCAGCGGCGTGGCACCGCCACAGACACTACACAAACATGACAATAACAACAGAACTAATAATATGACAATCGGGAACAAAGGCACAAACATGTTTATGGTGCTGATACCACTAGGTTCACATAACGAATGCAGTGCCAACAGACCAAAAGCCGATTTGGACTGTGACTACATCTGTAGGCTGCTACAATCTAAACCATCTGTTGCCATTTATTATTATTACTTAGCCCCACAGCTGATACTCATTTTACTGTCCCATGGAGGGTGGAAGGCCGAGTTGGCTGGCTTACATAACCACCCGCATACGGTCACCCACCCCAGTACTAAACAGGCCCTGACGTAGAGCAACTACATTGATCGAGACCAACGCGTTACTGTTAAGCCATTCCTCTTCATTTACACAGCACCCAGAATATTTTTCAATAATGACTCACTACGCTACAGAGCACGTAACACCGCAGTTTGGGCTTCAAGAGCAATATTACACAGTCATATCAAGTACCATGGCATTGTATAGTATACACGTAACATTAGTCTCCCTCCACCTGTGTGCTATCACAGCCTGCATGCAACTACTGTCAGAGGCTTGTGTGGTATAAGTACCCAGAAGCTCAGATATCGCTAAACCCAATTGGGTAAAACCGTATACCAGTGACTAACGTCAGGCAAAGAGCAGTGTATAACACGTGAAATATAATTCCAAAAAACTAATAAACTGTGAAAGCACTAATGACGAAAAATGTCTCCGCATGTTTTAATCGCTGTTAATTCCTTGTATTAATGTAATGATATTATATTAAATCTGTACACTTTGTACAGTAAAGCTGTTTCAATCGGAAACGTCCAGTCAATCGATGCAGCCAGCACCTGGATCAGCGTTGCAGCGGCTGGTATCTGTCGGTTGAAATGCTTCTGACGCTGTTTCTGCTGCACCTTCAGTGCAAACCCAGACCCAAGAATGCCCTTAAAACAACAGTTTAATCCACACACACAAACATCAACCGTGGCAAAGTTTACTTTGCAAAACTTTCAGGCTTAAAAATAAAAATTCTACTTAAAAACAAATACATAAATTACTCAGAAAAGCCCCTCAATATATGGCGTATACCTGGGATAGAGGTTGGTGGGTGACGCTTAACTGTTATCAATCAACATGACAAAAATCATACAATTTGGAAACACAAATTGCACACATATTGCATGTCAGAAAATATGGGCTGTGGATGGTCCGCCCCTTGAGGGTGAGGGTGGCCCTGATAAGTCAACATGACAAATTTTACGATTCAATGTTCAACAGTTTTTGCACAGGAATAGGACGTTTCAAAAATCCCTTGGCTGGGGTTGGGTCGACCCCTAAAATACTTCACGTGGTCACGGTTATTCACCACGCCGAATTTAGTAGCTGCAGCTACAACAGCTGGTGTGTGAAGATTGCCAGTATAAAACGGCTGCACCCCTTAGGATACAGGGTGGCTTTTATCCAGGCTAGAAACCTTCCGCTGGGCGTGGCCATGATATACTGGTATTGCTAAATTTGGTGGCTCTGGTGCAATGTCATCCCGGGTCGAATGGTTGATCAAAAGTCTTGCCTCTTTGGGGGAGCCCTTCCCAGTGCAGATGGAGCCCAAAATCTAAGGTTTTCTTTTGGGGCCAACATGAACTTAATCTGAAAATTTCTTAAAAATCCGTCTGCAACTTTTTGAGTTATCCTGCACACAAACGAACGGATAAACAAGACCCAATCGCATTATTCTCCTATTTTGTTGGAGATAAAATACAACACATATAATAAGATATAACGTAGCGAAATATTACAAACTTGCAGAACGAACGTCAGGACGAATCAGATATAAGCAGAAAAATACTAACTGCTGGTAGTGCAAAGAACGATATGGCGAAGACAGAGAAGCACGATGCGACAATTTTGCCCATCCACGTCCGAGGTACAGTGTCACCATATCCAATTGTAGTCACGGTAATCTACAAATAGTTGATTGATCAATGTAACAAAACAATATCTACACGTAACACATATGTACGAGTATATCAATATCGGCAGAGCAGTGTGCACTGCGAACATGACCCCACATCAGCATCAGATAAGCTCAAAGTTTTCATGGCACAAAATGAATTCTGTAAGCTACACAGTGACAAACTGTCATTGTTCCAATAACATCGCAAACATCAATGGCAAGCTGTAAGTAGGGTTTAACGTCCCACTCGACACATCAGGTCACGTCGGACACGAAGTTCCCGTCAATCTCTTGACTAGTGCAAATTGCAAGCCTTCTCAACCAATCTCTGATTGGCTGATACAAACAAAACAAAACATAACTATAACCAAGAACAACAGTGATATATACAGAAACTAAAGCAAATGACCTAGGTCTTAACACGAGGCCAGTAAATTGATTAGGGCAGGCCCATTCTATCATGAATATAAAATCCCCAGGCCAGGCCATACTGGCTTTATATTGTGGTGTCATCCTAGGCCTTCTTTGGCCTGCATTTTGTCTGTTCTTATCCACAGCTGAAATGACCTGCATTGTGTCAAGTGTAGCGTTAAACTCCACTCCAACTCCAGTTCAACTCTTTGTTCTCATTACATCAGCCTTGTGGTCTTGATCACTTGCTCCGACAAACTTAGCTGGCGAACACGAACGGTACAACTTACAAGTATCAACCAAACTAAATAACGGGCAGTCAGTGACTTCATGGACGATATGATATCAGAACAGGGTAGTGGGTACTCAGCGATGTGGAGTAAGTTTAATGCAGATTTAGCGGCTTGATCAGCTCTCATTAGCAGTGATGCCAATATGGCTGGGGATTACAGCACAGTAGTTCCTATGTAGGTAATATATGTCTGTAAAAGAATATTTTTTTATGTTTGCAGTGCTAATTTAATTGCTAGGAGTCTGGCAGTAGTGGCTGTTCAAAACTGATTTATTCAGTCACAGTAACTGTTTTATTCAGTATAGAAACTGGTTTGCCCAGTAATAATTCACTAGATTTACTTTAATGTTAAAAAAGTTAAAAGCCGGGTAAGTTCTTCATAAGAAAACCTATCTCAGAACTACAGGGTGTCTGTCACTTGCCATATAGGATCATATCATACCTGACACAAGCAAACACACACCACCTTAACCCAAGCCAGTAGAGCTGGTACTTGATTTACCTATCCCGGAGGGACGGAAGGCTGAGTTGACCTAGGTGACTTGATTATGCCCCAGCTGGGAGTCAAACCCGTGGGGCTGTGACCACTTGATCGAAAGTCCGACACCCTAACCGCTAATCATTTGAGAGACGATAAAGTGCTAACAAGCAAATCTACATGTAAACTGAAGCATACTGACTCTATTCTAGAGTATTTTGAATATTTCTGCCAAATGCCATCAAAAACAATCCTTATAACCTTGAGCTATACCGTTTCAAAATTGGTGCATTTTTGAGAGTGTATAGCCTAATTGTGCAGATGTGCCATTAAGACTCTACTCACTCACTCACTGACTAAATGATCAGTCATACTTCTGTTCCACTATAGTTTAATTTTCTTCAACAAAGTGTTCACTGACAGGTAAATATTCCATCAGTGGAATTGGGAAATTGAGAATTATCTGTCTGAAGCAAATAAGAAAAAAACTAGTAATAATAATACAGCATTTTAGTGTCCGATAGCATTAATACCACCAGTCAGAACTGACTGCATTCACGGCAATGTTGAATGAGTTAGAATGATCACAAAGCCGACAATCTGAGATGACATGATTAACAGTATATCATACAACTGATAAAGCATAGATGACAAAAGCACATCTAGACAGAAAGTTTCAGATCCATGCTGACCAAAGAACGTACAATAATCCTGTGACCTTGACCCTCAACCATTTGAACCCGAATCAATATGTTTGCCAAGGAGTACTACTGTGCTTAGTTTCAAACAGGGCTGTATTTGTCAAATTTCAAAAAGGAGGGTCGACTGACTGCGAGGCCCGAAGGGCCGATGCTCGAGGCCCGAAGGGCCGACGCTTGAGGCCCGAAGGGCCGAGAGCAGGGAGGGGTTCTTGGAGAGGGGGCAGCAAGCCCCCTCCCCACCAGCTAGGGGGTCTGGGGGAGCGCTGTAAGCTCGGGTCCGGGGCGGAGCCCCGGAAAATTTTAAATTTAGTGAATTTGGGGACTTAAAAATCGCATCAAGACAGTGTAAAATGACGGTTTTTGCACAAATTTTTAAATGAATGTCACAAGTTCACAACAGCCAACAGTGCAAATTAGTGCATACCTATACTATAAAGTTCTAACATAGGAAGCAAGTGGGTCAACGGGGGTTCAGTCAACCCCCCTGAACACTTTAGAAGGTATGACTGGGGGGGCGGCTATTTCGTGAAGGGGGTTGAACCCCTAAGCCCCACCCCCACAAATACAGCCCTTGCTTCAAATTGTTCCAACCACAGACCACGTTTTCACACGAGCTAACATAGAGACATACAGTACGATATCCTTGCCCACATGGTCAGCATGGATGATACTAGCAGGCAACAAGGAGGCAAAAAACCAAAAAGCAGCTGAAAACAATAGGAAAACAACGAACAAAGCAAGAGAAGCACGACGCATTGCACAGAAGCACAGACATCTTGTCACCACGCTATATCTAGACTGGCTCAATACACGCCAGGAACAGCAGCTACTGTTACAACTGCTTGATACATCTGAGTGATGGCAGACATAGCGGCAATCACAGGCCAAGTTAACCACTAGTGATGACATGCCAATGCCAGTTAGAGTCAATGGTAACATCAAACGCATCATTGAATCATGCAGACTAGAAGCGGCTAGCGACGTGGCTCTACAGTACGACTAAGTTTACCTGAGGAACTACGATGAATGACCCTAGAACACAGGCATATCAACACATACACAGGTCTGCAACTGTGAAATACACACGTTTCCACCTGCAGCTGTTAATTCCCGTCAAATTCATGCTTTACAATAGAACTTCTAGTTTCGAGTCTGTCATAAACGATATCACTTAATTAACTGTCAACGCTCTGCGCTGCACTCGACATAAACTAAGAACAACACATATCACCAACGAACCGAGAATAATTCACAAGTTGAACGGACAAACTTACAGGTGTACAAGAACAGAAATGTGTTGCACGGTGGACGGCTGAGAAGGGAAAAGAGTGGAAGATACAACACTAATATAGATCACAGCACGCCACGCCAGAACCTCAACACACTTCACTGCACGGCACAGTCCACTACTTACCACTCCCCACCAGAGGGCGTCGGCATAGCTGCGGAAACCAGTGACACCATCGTCCACAATGTTGTCCTTCTCTGCCAGATAGACAAAGTACGACGAGAAGATCAGACCAAGGAAGCCAATGTACAGCGTCGTTATCAGCTCCTGTACATCGCAGTCACCAGCCCCAGTCCACTAATACAATCAGTACTAGACTGCGACAGCATCGTTAATTAGGGAGAACGACGTTAGTCTTACAGAAGATATACTTGCGTTTATCAAACTTAAATTACATTTTAAATTCTCTCAATGCAGAAGTGAACAGAACGCTAAAACTGTATCTACTGGTCTCCTAGTAAAATTAGGTCTCGGAGAACAGAAAGACTTTCATGACTAATTACGACAGCATTTCTTAAATATCGGAATATTTACCTGCAGTTTCGCTTGCAATGAAAACTACTAAAATAACTAAATAATAGTTTCATGTCTAGTTTCAATTTAGTTTGCTTATTTAATGTTAATATTCTTGTGTAATTAAAGACAGTTCTTAGTCAATATTCTGACTCTAGGTCTAAAGTCTAAGGCAAAAATCATAGATTACAGTCTGAACTGAGCAAAGACTTTAAAGTATGGCCTTTAGCACTAATTGTAGCCTTCAGTCTGAAACTGTAGTCTTAGCCTTTAGTCTAAGACTTTCGTCCAATGAAACTTGACCTAACACAGTGTCTGTGGATTACTACGGTGAGACAAGGCCTTACCACAGAAAGCAGTAAACCAACTTTCATTAAATCCAGCTGATGCAAAGGTAAACACGCGACAGCAGTGAGCGTATGAAGGCCCCTAGCAAAGAAATCTACAGTAAATCAAAATCAACCAAATGTGATTTCCTGTTGACGGCTAATAGTAACTGTGGCCATCCCTCTGCAAGACAGTTTCGTGTATAAAGGTTGAAAATTACCATTTCCACCTACAGTATTCTGACTAGACACCTAGTGGAGAAATGCCCAGCAATATAAACGTAATCTATACATCGATAAAAAGTAAATTTAGTGGGCTACAATTCAGTCGCTGGCAATACGGGTCTATCTTCATTCATTTAGCCATTCTGGCCTCCCAAAATCTGCGAAATCACACGAAATTCTGAGAAAATTCGGTCTTATAGCAGTTCAAGGTCATCTAAGATAATCGATCTTGGTGCCAATCGAAAGAGCATGAGCATGAGCATGAGTAACTTTAGATGTATCTCCTGCCGTTTCCAAGATATTGACACATAAATCTAGAAAGTTGCTTGTTTAACCCCACCCCACCCTTGTTTGCTGCCCCTGCTCAGGAGGAACGCATCAGAATTTCTGGATGAAACTTACCTGCAAAAACTAGAAGAATGGGGCTACAGTATGGCGAAAATTGCAACTGATAGACCACTAGTCTTTGCGACGTCTTCTTGACGTTAGCGATGCCTCCCAGTGTCTTAACCGTTTTTAACCGTTTTTATGATCCACCCATGTGACAGACGGATGGATGGAGAGACAAATGGGCAATAGCATATAGTGTGCTAAACATATATGCTGTCGCGTGTTAAAAACCACTGCCCATTAAACACGTAAGTGTCAGTTTCAAGGATATTTATTATCATAAACTGGTAACTTTAAACTCTGGAAATAAGCTGCAACAATAAATGTAAAAAGAACAATAATGTTGACATATATTTACTGCTCAGCTTTGCTATGTTGCTCAGAAATAATAACACGAGACAATACTTGAAGCATCATGCCACAAACCCATCATATTTCACAGAGCTGTTGAAAATCGACATTAAGTTTAGAATTGTTGGCAAGAGATAGCTGCCAATAGTCAGCTGGGCTGAGAGCCTAACTAACAGACAACGTATCACTGATTGTACATGTATTTCTGATATACAACACTTGCCTGTCTGTGTATGTAGACGACGGAGCCAAGTAAGCGCCACGTTCCACCTTGACGGTCGACATGTAACATGCGCAGGATCTGCAGGAACCGGACACCCCTGAATCCACACACAACCACGCTCTGACATCATATGAGTTATCCGCAGGAGAGAAATCATTACAGCACCGAGAAGACTAGTGGTCTATCAGTTGTGAGCTACAGTGTGATCACGAGATGAAACTAGGCAGAGAGAGCAAGAGAGAGACCTGATTGCGGACGTAGCAAACACTTGACCATTGGAGCCGAATGATAGCACGACCACAGACGCAACGACAACAACGAGATCTACAAACAACCAGCCAGAGCATTTGTAAATTTTGCCCCTGCAATAAATACCACTGACCTCTGTAAGTTAAGTTTGTGTATTATGCATTGTGCAATTATTAATGCTATCACTGTTTTTATTTGCATGCACCACTTGTTTCTTATTCCATTTTAAAATTGTTATTCACCTATATGGCTACTCAGCCACAAGTGTGAAATAAAACTCAGCTCAGTTCAGTTCAATGTGAAACGCTATATCAATCAAGCATCAGTCACTCACTCTGATACACCGGCAGTCTACAGGAAAGGATGGATAGATGATTAGGGTTTAATGGCATTTTAAGCATGCAAGTAGCGGCTATATCATGCCTGAGGAAGTTTAAAGTTTATTAGTAAGGCCAATAGCAAGTACAAAAGAGATTATGCATTTAGGATGAATGTTATGGAAGAGATCTTTGAGATTAAAAGCCGTATAGAAATTTTGGCGAATGATATCAAAGTCGATGCAAGTGACCAGTATATGCTCTACAGTTAACAGAGAATTACAAGGTATACATATTGGGGGATCTTCATCCTTTAGGAGGTAAGAATGTGTTAAATATGTATGACCTATTCTAAGACGATTATAGACAGTTTGTTCTCTAAAGGAAACGTCAGCTGTCACGGACAGACAGACGGACAGATGACTGGGTGCAATTCATGTCTGAGCCTCCATTGGGGAGGACCACGCACACACAGAAGCTAGAAGCAGGCTGTAAACCGCTGCAGTTAACACCTGAATGTAGGCCACACACACGCAGTGACGGTGTTGTGAACACGTGTGATAATGACAGATGGTCTGACGACATCAACGTACTACTGTGTGGTAGCAATAGATCAGTGACAGGTGCGACACAGCTACAGGCACGTGATCACGGCACCACACAACGTGTTATGTGTCGTTTACGTAAAACACACAGTATTCTCCGCCACTTCAATCACTCACTCACTCAGTCAACCCGTTATTGTCCAGCAACCGTGTATCAGCCACTGAACCAGCTAACCAACATTTCAGCAGGTAAATTGTCTCGCGCGGCTGCTAAGCTTTAAGTGACCCTTATTGTCAGTTGGCGTGTCTGTCTGTCTGTCTGTCTGTCTGTCTGTCTGTTGGCAACTTTGATGCTAAATATCTCGCAAACTACCGGTAAGCGATTTAGGGGCTCGTGCCCAACAGGGACGCTATAGGACATTGCCTACGGCGCGTCGATTGATGACGTTATCGATGACGTCACGTGACTATGACGTCATAGTTGTGACGTCACAATCTTCAAAGTCGTTGCATTCGGAAACTAGGACGCGGATCAACTATCCGTGCAGACCCTTTAAGCACACAATATCGAAGAACAATGTGTTAAAAATCAGCTCATTCGGCTTAGAACAGTGGGAGAAGAAGCATTTGATGTAACTCTATGAAAGTGAAAATTGCGAATAATCGCTACTGTTGCAATATGATTGGGACAAGTGGGTCACTTAAAGCTTAGCAGCGCGCGAGTCAATTCGCCTACCGCCTACCGGCTTGTAGTTCTTATTAGCTGTGATGTCATCTGTACTATAGACGCTACCAGCGACGTGGACAGCATGGAGCATCATATCCGACCACCCGGGAGGGGGGAGGTA
>Ga0056114_1001107_pt1 | contig 11540 bp, 9 predicted proteins | sample WorMetHERISLAND1_FD_77005 | JGI IMG/M metagenome (GOLD analysis project Ga0056114, IMG submission 77005) | Marine gutless worms symbiont microbial communities from Max Planck institute for Marine Microbiology, Germany - Olavius loisae HERON... ...
ACATATCTCCAAAACTACTTGAGCTAGAGACTTCAAATTTGGTACACGGCTTTGTATGGAGAATGACAAGCAGGCACACAAAAATTTCCCCTAAAAGTGGGCGTGGCCTAGGTCACGTGACCCTTACAATTTTTGGCAGTACAGTCGGCTATCCTAGCGACAGCTTGGCTTCTTGTTAAAACTCCGTCAGTATTATATGTACTGAGGGTCGAAAATAATAATAAAGACAACAACAAATTTGTATAGCACCTTGTGGTTGTGCTACCGCCTTTCACACTGATAACAATTTATGCAGTAATAGCAACTGCGTGTTACTAAGAGGGCACATTTAATTTTCACATTTAATTTTAAGTTGCTAAAATGTTGGTTTTTATCAGCAGCTTTGTCTGTACTTAAGTTTACTGCGTGAGATCTACTTACTTTTCATGATCTGGTTGAGAAGCTGCATAATTTTCTAACGGTGAATCGATTACTGTTTAGGACAAGCTTTCGAAAGCTTTTTAGTGTTAATGTTGTTGGACAGATCTGAACTGTGTGGCATTCGCTTTACCGGAAAATTGTCTCTGAACTGGATTGAAATTAATGTTCATCGTTTTACTGATTTGCTTTTGAACTTGATGTTAGTCTGGACTGTGATTACACACTGGCGTGTAGAATTTTTGCAAAGTTTGTTTTTCTTTGTGTAGACATTTTCAGCAATGAGTAGTGATAAAAGCCCGGTGTATTTGAAAATGGTCAAGTGGTTTAAGCAGAGAACATGCCTTGGATATCAAAACCTACTTGCTGCTAGCGATGCACCGATAATCGGCCGATGGTCGGTATCGGCTGATTATTGGTCGTTTTACCGATAATCGGTATCGGCCGATTACTATGCCGATATCGGCCGATTGTTGTTTACTATGTATTATGATGGCATTGGATACTGAAATTATATTTTTTTAATTTGAACGGACGACACAAATTTCCTTTTTATATTTATATATTTGCAAACTCGGCAAACATTCTGGTACCATTTACTTATGCACTAATCTGTTGCATTGTACAGTAAAATATTTTTATGACTGATACAGTCTTTGGTATTAAGGTAAGAATCAGGTTTGTGTATTAATCGGTATCGGCCAATTGTTAGACACCGATTATCGGCCGGCAGCCATTACCTTATCGGTGCATCTCTACTTGCTGCTGAATACAGTACAGATCATGGTTTGTTCGTTTGTTCGTTAGTGCTTGAGATATGGACTTAATTCGTACGCATTGCTCTCGAGTTTGAAAATGAGGTTTAATATTTATTTTCTGGACGTTGCAGGATGCGGAAGAGATCGGTGATGGAATCAGTGTACTGGAGAGATGTGATCCACAGCTGCAGGTGTCGTTGGATTCGGAGGCGGTTGTTAATGAGATGGATGCAGAACAGACGTGGCCGACAGAAGATGAACTCAAGATGGCCGCAGGTTTCTCTCGATAATTAGATGTGTTGTTTTTGTTGCTTATTTGTACAGAGTGACCACTCGCCTTGAAAACTCGGAAAAGTCAGCGAATGCCAAAGTAGTCAGGGAAAAGTCGGGAAGAATGGAAAAGTTCTGGGGAAAATCAGAATAAACTGTAATCAGCAGTTAAACCAACAATGACACTAATCAGTTATCTAAAAAGTGGATTTGTGGGAATCTGATGTCCAAATCCTATCCTTATTCGTAGGAATACCGAAAACAGCTATGTGGACATTCACAAATACCGGTCCGCACATATTGGCGCACCTGGTGATAATAGCATTCAATTGTATATCGATGGATTTTTTTCTAGTTCTACTGGAAAAAATGAGTTGATCTCATATGGTCAGGTTAGTGGTCACCCTGTCTGTTATTTACATATTAACTATATTTATCATTTGTACACATCTGATGGTGGATGCTAACATAGTGCAGCTCGAAACATTTTATCTTTGTTTTAATGTAAATTATTTCTGTTGAATGATTAATTTGAATGCACAGGATGGACAGACAGACAGACAGGCGGGGTGCAGCGTTTTATAGACTGCGGATGAATGCTGAACTCTCTGTATTTCGAACCAGTTGCCAGGGCACAGTTCCAATTATTCCAGATGGTTTTCTTTATTCTAAAAAAGTAAAGTCCTTTCCCGAGCCTTAACGCCCATGGGGCGGCGCTGATCTCTAACGTTCCATTAGCCCTTAGCCGGACACCAGCCGCAGCCGCAAGACCACGGATATGGGGCTAGTGCATCGCGTGGTATGCCCGTTTACTCCCCAGCTTTCGATGGTACTCACTAACCGATCTTGGAGGGATGGCATGCTGAGTTGGCGTTGGTACACAGCAGCTGTTGGCAGGATTCGAGCCCACGACCTCGTGATTGCAAGTCTGGCACCGTACCACTCGGCCACCACGTACCACATACCTTTATGCTAAATCTAGGAAATTATGTGAGTGAAACTAAAATAGTAGCTCAGTAATAACTTTCTGTCGAACTAGCAATGCTGTTGCTATCGTGTGCAACAACTGATGACTTGTATCTTGAACTAGTTACGTGGCACAGCGAAAAGACATTGGTTGCAAACTGTTCATTCAACATGTCACACAGATAGCTGCATCGTTCTTAGTACTTTGTAGTTTTTTTCGGCGACAGAACATTTTTCCGCTACTGCATGATGAATCCGGAACAGTTCGTCACCTGATTTCGATGGACTAAGCCTGCCAGGTGTTCACTTAAGACATGTTTTATATGATGTGTGAGGCCCATGAGCAGTGTTACCTTGTTATTAACACATTTGCTGTCACTGACGAGTTATCTCATCAATTAAAGTGCATCGTCAGGTGCCACTGATGAGTATACTCGTCATTCAGTACATGTAACTCAGCCGTACACCGGCACCACAGCAGATAACCAGCTGGCGCCTTGGCAAAACTAATTCCTACTTGGGGAGTGGCGTCCACGGAAAAACTGGCTTCTCAATGAACGTGTTAAGCGAGCTTTAGAAGAACTCTTACTGACATACGTAGTTTGTTTTTGTTGCAGCTGAATTGAAAGCGAAGCGAAGGATTGTGAAACGGGTTCCAAAAGGGACATCAGAATACCAGGCCGCATGGATCATTGACAGTGAAGATGAGGTTCAATGTATTTTACGATAAAACAGTTTTGTTAATCAGTTTTTGTGTTTGTGTGTGAGTGTCATGCATTATGTCTTTTAAAACGCACACATACATATCATGTGGGTAGGGATACTCTCTTGGAACATTGTGACTAATTACTAGGCGTGTAGCACACACAGTCTGGCTATCAAGCTTACTCAGGAGATCAACTGGCACATCACTGAAGACCAGAGAGACAACGTTCCTTCAACGTTTCTCCATGGCTCTCCAGAGGCATGCAGTCTCGTCCCATCCTCAATAGCAAATGACGTGTTATAGACACTTGTCTTGATGCTGGTATTCTCAGTGATGAGCAATAGTTAACTTAACTACAAGTAGTTTAACTACTTTATAGTAGTCAAGCAGTAGTTACTAACTACTGTTAAAGAAGTAGTTACTAACTAGCAGTTTAACTACTTTTCAAAGTAGTTATTAACTATAAATAGTGAACTACTTTCAGTAACTACTTGTTAGACATCGTTGTCTACCCTGCTACTGTACTTGTTTACTGAGGCCAAATCTGATGATGATGATGATGACCTCTTGAGTTACTTGAAGCTGCAGGACATCACTTCTTTGAGTCCTGCAGCAGACTAGCTATGCAGCTCGACAACTACCTGAGCAGTGCATCAACTTCTGTTGAACGTCTGGCGTTATATCCACATGCGACGAATGCTTTCATCAAAGCTAATTCAATGCTGCAGTTTGGCAGCAGTGTAACGTCTGTTCAGCGCAGCTGGACAGATCCTGATAGCAGGCGTTGCAAGCTGTCCGACAAACATGTTGATATGTTTGCGTTTTTGAAAGACTGTCTAATACACGTGAACTGTGAATTGTGCACAGCAGCCATTCTGAAAAACAATTTGACGTTTATGTTTTTAAAAGCCTGCTTACCCAAACAAACCTTGAACTTTACAAATGCATTAAAGTGTTTAGATTGAGCACTTAAATGTTGAAGAAATCGTGGCTAGAAACTTGAATATTAGGCCTACTAATGTAACAAAAGTAGGTAGTTAAAAAATAGTTAACTAGTAGGCAGTAGTTAAGAAGTAGTTAATAACTACTTTTTTTCAAAAGTAGTTAAGAAGTAGTTACTAACTACTTTTTTCCGTAGTAGTTAACTACAGTAGTTAAACTACTTTTTAAAGTAGTTAGGCCCATCACTGAGTATTCTCCATACTCGACTGTGGCTCTGTGACTCTTGCCACTTCTGAAACACCGCTTATGCCGGTGACACACGCTCAAGAAACTTGTACCAAAACTTGCACGTGTGTCGGTGAATCTTATACTACACCGTGTCCCAGATAAAAGGGGCCACTTTAGTTTTCGTCATTACTTTTACCGTTGTTAAGCTATTCTTAAAATTTTTGAAGCTCGCAACTTCGCACATTTTTCTGCATCTACTGATGTACAGCAATTGTCCACCACACCTTAACTATGCGACCACTTTACCGTGCGAAAACTATAACAATAAAACTGGACAATTTTAAACATTTGGCTGAAACAATCCAAGAATATTATGCCTAAATAAGGCACGATAATTTGTTCAACACACGCCTGATTTGTTGCCACTGAACTCACGCGACCTAAATCCAGTTGACTAGGATTGTGTTTGCAGTATTCTGTAGGAGAAAGTGTACGGAACTCGATTCGCGAATATCGATGAACTGAAGTGCAAACTTCTTTGGGAATGGGCAAAACTGGGTCACAAAATCATTGCATCAGCGATCAGGCAGTAGCGTCGCCGTCTTAGGGCCTGTAAGACCGCTGATGGAGGACACTTTGAGCAAGCCTTCTGAACATGTTAGAATGCGTCATTTGACGATCGCCAGATGGCGCTATGATTTCTGCATATTCTACGAGAGCGTGATAATTATCGCGTGATTGTTTGTGTTTCGATAAAAAAAAACAAGTATAACTATAGTAATTAATGTAATATTATTCAGTATGAAGCTGACACGCACCAATGTGTAATTTGTGTAAACAAAAGTGGTTTGTATATTCAATGACATTGACGGCACTTAATACCGTGTGCTGATTTAGTTCAGTAGCAAAAACGCTCCGGCTAAATAATAGTGTTTTGCCTAAGGGTCACGGTTCGACTCCCACCGGGCGCAAAGTTTTTTCAACATTTTCTTTTTATACGCTCCTGGCAGTCCTCGGTCCGTACAGAGTCAGGTTAGGGGCATTCTTGTTTCTTTTCCGTTAACGGAATCAAAATTTTTCCGTTAACGGATATTTCGGTTTCCTTTAACGTAAATCACACTGGTTGACAGAATGAACACACCGAAGATGACGATGATGATGAAGAGATGACTGATCAGATGGCTACGGAAGCTGCAGGTCCTGACTATGAATCAGCTGAGAGTGATGCCGCCAGCGATGACAGCGACGAGAAAGAATCGGTGAGGCTCACGTTATGAAAACAATGGGTCACTTTAACTTTTGACTTAGCCTTTCGCCGAGCCTTTCGCTGAGCGAAACCTTTAACTGAACGCTAAAGTCCGGACTTAGACCAAAGTTCAACTTAACTTCGGTCTAAGTCTGTACTTAGACCGTAAATTTAGCCTAAGTCTTTCGCTCAGCGAAACCACTTTACTTTTTGACTTAAGTCTGGACTTAGACCGAACTTTAGCTCAGCAAAAGGTTCGGTGACAGGCTAAGTCAAAAGTTAAAGTCACCCATTGTTATCAATCTGGAATGTAGTCATTGGTTTAACAGTTTGTCTCAAAAGGTTTTGGGCTGCAATGGTGTCAAATGGCATTATTTTGTGGCTGAATTTAGTAAGTCATATCTCAGTACTACTGCTACGCCATGTTTTTTCTCTAAAAGAGAGGCTTGATTGTCGCTACTCACTGATGATAGCATTGTTAATAGACCTTACAGTCTAAAGCGTAAAATAATGATTTGTTTTGTGGTATTGTTTTAACAGTGAATGCTAATGATGGAGCACATCATTAGCATCAAGTGTGCATTGGGTCGACTTTGATGCAGTTCTCCAGTTTGTAGCTATTCTGTCGGCGTTCAGCTGTTTTTCTGTGTATAAAAACACCACAATAAACAAACGCGTACATTCCAGAACTTAAGGATGAAATTGTAGATTTTAATGTTGGAGTATTCAGTAATCAGCCACTATTGGACTATTTGTAGTCTTTGTTGTCCCATAATATTTAGCGTATAAATGTTTATGTTGCTTTTATCTTGATCTGTGCTGTTATCCAAGACGCTGAGTTTGTGGCCTGTGTAGATATTAGATGGAGTCGCTGGGTACAGGTTAAACAACTCGTTTAAATTGTTCTGACCATTGAGCCCTTCGTGATATGGAATTCTCCAAGCTGCCTAGTGTTTTTGAATGATAGATGTGGCATCGTTAATTTTCAGATTGTTATCGGTGGCGCTGACGATAAGTACGACGATACCATTGATATGACGGAGGAATCAGAGATGTGAGTTTAAAGCTGTGTGTATCAATGAGCTAACATCTGATATCTAGAGGTCGACCAAATTTCGGCTTCGGTTTCGTAGCCGAATGTGGATAAATGGGCACTTTCGGATGACATCGGTTTCGGCCGAAAGCAGTCGTATCACATTCGGTGCACTTTCGGTTTTGGCAGGCTGCCGTTGGTAAATTCGGTGATTGTCGAAAGTAGGTCACAGAGCTTGAGTGGCGGAGGCCAGAGTGAGCCAGACGCGGGGAGCCATTAGCCTCACTGTGTACTGACTATGTAAGTTAACCGAGGAAGCGTCTGCATCTGGTACTGTGGGCCCTGGCATTTATGACACACTGCACGACTCACAAGGTGTGTGTAAGGTTGAAAGATATCAGATGCAAATGAGGTAACGAACGCCTGGGCGTGACTTGCTGGCCCGACACTGTTGACTTTGGTTTTGTTTTTCGGCCAAAAGTTCTGCTTTTCCTTTCGGTGGCACATACTGTTTTGGCCAAATGTGCTATGTCACTTTCAGCATACTTTCGGTTTCGGCCGAAAGTGAAATTTCCGCTTTCGGTCGAACTCTACTTATATCATTGGCATTGCGCCATTGACTGTATAACTGGACATGAAAATGTTCCAGCATTGTCATGATAAGTATTGCCGAACGTTTCCTCTTTTGGCATTATCAGTCGACAAGATTTAATGTTTAGTTTTGTCAGTATCATTCACGTGATTGGTTGAGAAGGCACCAGTTAGATTCGATGGGGAGATAGTCTTTGAAATGGGTTATGGTTGGAGTTTTACTTGCTTTATGTTGTTTTTTTCTATTCTTCGTCATAACTCTACTCAGTGTCCGCCTAGAGTGTATATCTGCTCTTTGTCTTTAGAGCTTGAAATTATTGTCATATATTAATATGATAACAGTCACGAGTCACAAATCTCATGGTGTTTACTGAAACTGAAAATGTGGGCAGACAATTCATCGCGTAACTAGCCAAAATCTTGCCTGCATTATCCTGGGACAACCTGCTGAATGCGTTTGAAACAAATGCATCAGTGCAACTGGTAGTTGCGGCAAAAAGACCCCAGAAAGCTATTTGTTGTGAATTTTTGGATTCAATAGAACCTGTTACGTTACATATTACCACACCAAATTTGGAGCTGTAATTTAAACGATGCATACGCTTGCAGCAGCCGAACAAATGCTCAGTTACAGATTTATCGGGAGAAGGTGAGGTTTTGAAGAAATCTGATTTTGTATTGTGTTCAGGTTGAAGAAGTACAGAGCCGCTCACAGTGAAATGTTGTTTCCTGATGAGATTGAAACTCCGATGGACGTTGCAGCTCGTCTGCGGTTTCAGAAGTAATGACTGTTAAATGTTACTGTTTGTTACTTTGCTTGTATTTGTACTTTCATCCTTGAGTCTGGCTCATTGTTGATGGACTGTAAATGCTGGAGACCCAGGTTTCAGTTTTGTATCGACCAGAGTTATTGGAAGGACAGCTGGCGATAATCGCTGCGATTCTCCAGAAAAGCCCTTCTCTTTCGTAGACACTGATCGGCGTGAACAGTGTTACACTGCTGTCATCACTTGGTTCATATGGTGAATGCAGACTAAGCGCCAAGCGGCTGCCAATCCTCAGACAAACCAACCGACTTGGGCTGTGAGTCCACCTGTAGGTTGCCATCATCTACACCCACTGCCGTCATTTATTAGTATTACTCAACCCAAAGGCAGATACTTATTTTACCGTCCCACAGAGGGTAGAAGGCTGAGTCGTCCTGGGTGGCTGGTTACTAACCGAGACAGTTTACCCGACCACATGTGGTCACCAATCCCAGTACTAACCGCGGCCCAACAGAGATTAACTACATTGATCGAGACCAATGCGCTTAAACCACGCTACCACCATGATGCGTGACATTGCAGGTAATAGACAGTCTTTAGTCAGTCAGTCAGTCAGTCAAAAACACATTTATATAGTGCCATGTGTCGTAGGCAAATCAGAGGCCCCGTGACTGTTTTTTTAGCAAACTCAGTAATAGTCGTAAAGTTTTAATACAAAAATTAATTTAGTTATTTTGTGTTGTAAATGGTTATATGTGTGTTGGACGCTGTAGATATCGTGGCTTGAAAAGTTTCCGATCTTCTCCTTGGGATCCTTTTGAGGACCTTCCGGTCGACTACGGACGCATATTCCGATTTGAGAACTTCGCCAGGACTCGAAAACGAGTCCTTGAGGAAGCGATGAAGAGCGACTGTGTAGCAAAGGTCGTGAGCTGAAACAGATTATTACAACTAATAGTTTATGTGATTAGTTTGTTCAGTGCTATAGTGCTATGCTTAACACAGTACGCTGTCACAGGATGTCTGTCTGTGTGTCCCTATGTGGTATTATATCACTGTGCTTAGGTTACTTTGTGTGTGTTAGATTATTTTCTTGTATAATATCTGCATGCATGTTGCATCCTGTCTGGATGACTAACCACCCTCCTTCAGTGCTTTGACTCTGTTGGTTGGGTCATCAGACCTGTAGAAACCGTCGACCGTATAACCTATATTGTGTTGGTAAAACCATGCTCAATCTATCTCAATCGAGGGACGACCATACCACTTTGCTGAGTGGAACGAGATTTGACTGTGTAGTGAATAAGGGTTAACAATGAACTCATCGATTTGTTAACAGAAAAACATGCATTAATTTGCTAGGAGAAATTGTTGAAAATTTTGTGCCGAATTTCGTATGTTCGAAGATATCACACTTTTACAGTTAACAGAATGGTTGGACCACAAAAATCAGTCGGTTATAACTTTTGACATGACATTGGTCGCATCACCTCATTTGATGTTTTAGTGTTGATATATATGTTTTATATTTCTGATTATTAGTAATATTGTAATATTGCTTATTTTTGTTTTCAGCCGGGAATGTATGTGACTCTGCATATAGCGAATGTTCCTTCGGCAGTCGTTGGTATGTTGACAGTATGATTCTCTGTAATATCTGAACTAATTAACATCGGCTTTTTTGCTGACAAAATCCGGCACACGGTGGTGGCCCATAATCTTGACAAGTGAAATATGATAATAATGAATAACATACATGTATGTACTGAATGTAAATGGAAATGTAATGGCAGATGTTTGATGTACTGGACTTGTTAGCTACTCTACAGTCTTGCATTATGGGGTGGGTAACCATTTGTCTGGTTAGTCATCATAGTATGTAATCCATTAAAGGTGAAAATGGAGTGTATAGCTTTTCGTGGGAAACCAATCTCAGAGCTAACAGGACATCACCTGCTGTATGGGTTCACACAGTGTTACCTGCCACCCGACTCAGTTGAACGTGCCCCGCCTAACCCCAGCCAGAAAGGTTGGTACTCGATTAACCTACCCCGGAGGGATGGAAGGCTGAGTTGACCTATGTGGCTGATTTCATACCGCTATGGTTTACCGGCCCACAGATGGTCGGTCACCCATTCAAGTACTAACCGGGCCCGACGTAGAGATCGAGATCAACGTGCCACCACCAAGCCATGTCATTACCTAGTCACAACATGATATAGCCGCTATTTGTCTGCTCAAAATGCAGTTAAACTCCAATAAACCAAACCACAGCAGCAGAACATATCGAAGACACTTGTGAGCCGTCTCCGTCAGCCCAAGAAATTAATCTTGATGTTGATTTGCAAGAAATCCAGGCAAATTATCCGCTGCGGCCTGGACGGATACCTTCTGCGACAGCCAGCCAGGCACCTTGAGTACTTTTTTACCTAACCATTAGGCTAACGAGTTCGACATCTCTCAAGACCCGAGTCAGTATTTTTTTGGAAAGCTAAGACATCTTCTGTCCTGTTTATACATCTGTTCTCCCAGTCCCCAATCTGTCCCTGGATGAGGCGATAACTGTGGCTCAGAATCGTCCACTCTGGAGACTGATGTCTGCGTTTTGCGCTACACACCCCAAGTGGTGCTTGCTACACAAGAAGAAGAAGTCCCCTGCGTGGATATTGCATCAAGAGCTGAATAGGGTTAGTTATTTCTTTTAGCGAATAATACCTGGTATTTGGTTTTTGCAGACAGTTTCACTGTTGGCTTACGAAAACGTCCTGGACTCAACTCTGTAGAAAAGCCTTCATAGCGTTGTTTGCTATTGCATGATGTTTCTACAAATCGGTTGACCTAGCTATCTAGGTCGGTCAAAGTTGGAAAACATTTGAACGCCGTGAAACACCGATGCTGTTAATGGATGATTGAATATTATATATTGTGCATGATTTTAATTCTAACGCCATTTAGTATTGAAAAAGTACATGGAAAATTTGTCAACGTGTTAGCGTAACTTAAGGACAACATTCAATCTAAATTACGCAATTGGTACCTATTTATGATGTCATTCGTGAACAACGCTATAGTTGCCAATTGCTAAAATGTTATGTCTCAAGTACAGGCTCAGCTCCACTGCATGCTTGTATAATGTTAACAGAATCATATCAGTCTGGTCGGGCAGTAGTTGTGATCGGTCTTCTTCCTCACGAACAGAAAATGTCCGTCGTACATTTTCTTGTCAAGCGGTTTCATGGCGACAACGACGAACCGATCAGGTCCAAAGAACGGCTGACGTTTCATGTCGGCTATCGCAGATTCACTGCCTGTCCGATTTATTCGCAGCATACCAACATGAATAAACATAAGGTTAGCGTTTATAAACATGAGGTTAGCTGTACTGTTGTATGTTTCATGATTGCTGTATTCATTAGCTTGAATATTGTGAGCATACACGATATCAGTGTGCTAAAAATAGTAAGGTTAGAGGTCACGGGTGTTGACCTAATATGTCACGAGCGGTAAACAAATGTTTGTCTGTAGTTAAAAACGTTTTGGAAGATTTTCGGTATTGATTGGCTTTGATCAGACTTTGGTTCTAATACGAATCGTACGAAAAAAAGAGAATACAGAC
>Ga0056114_1001108_pt1 | contig 11539 bp, 10 predicted proteins | sample WorMetHERISLAND1_FD_77005 | JGI IMG/M metagenome (GOLD analysis project Ga0056114, IMG submission 77005) | Marine gutless worms symbiont microbial communities from Max Planck institute for Marine Microbiology, Germany - Olavius loisae HERON... ...
GCAAGAAATATCTAAATAATCTAACATTCAACATTCCAAAAATTGACTTTTCAAATCCGGCAAAACTATCCGGCTCCGGTGGGATTTTTGCCAGAGCCGGATTTCTGCCAGATTTGGAAAAAGTGCCGGATTCCGGCTGGAGCCGGAGCTGAAATCGGTACACGTACAGCCCTAGATAAATAATTGTCTGCAAGAGATGTATATAAACTTCCTTTATGTTGCATGCTTGTGCATGTGAGGAGGTTGATGTTCCCTCGCATGTTTCAGTTGGCTGACGCCAGTGTACTACAGGAGCTGAATAACATCTTGTCTCGGCATACTGCAGCATAAGCTCCCTTCTTCGTTTTTAGTCATTCTCAATTTTCTCAGCCTGTTCACAGTCTTCTCCTGCTTCACGTCATCTTGCACGCAGCACCTCATCACAGTCCCCATCTTTGCTGTAACCATTTATCACTCCCCCTGTCTTTTACTGCAGACTTAAATCTCATCCGTTTCACAAACATTTTTTTTCTATAGTCTAAGTCTTTCTGGGTCCATTTGGACTCCTTGTCGCGTCTTGGACTTGGACCAGACCTTGTGGGCACTGGCATTTGTTTTAATTTCTTCTTTTTATATTTTTGTTTGTTTTTGGTTTACTTTATGCTAGATTAACCGTCTCCCATATAACCTATACTGTGTTGGCAGGGATGTAAAACACTGCTCACTCACTCACTATGCTAGATTAAATTGACCATACCGAGCTTTTTAGTCCATGTTAAGCTCTTGCATCATATCATATACTGTATGCAGAATTACTGGGAAGGAGCTCAGCTCAGCAAAAAGCCAGTGTGTTTTCATCAATTACGTTGTAATGTTTTGTGTAAGCAATGTAACTATTTGAAATCCTGCCACAGCTTGGTTCAGTTGCCTGTGTAACTAACTATACAGTGGCATGGTCTTGCCATGCAGTTTTTGTTATGGAAGAGTCAAAGTGTAACGCATAATTGCAGTAAAAAGTGGCATGGTACTTGAGTTGATGAAGATCATTTTATGTCAACAGTTACACAGTTGTTTGTATTACTCATACTGTGTTTTTATGAACGACTGAGTGAGGCACTAGTAGAAAAAATTTTACTTTGATATTCTGTGATTGGAATTACATTTGTTTGGAATGAGAAATATACAAATAAATGTTTTTGTACCTGTTTTTTTTATTTTTGTCAGTTAGGAGAAATTACAGCAGCATAGACAGTTGTGCGGATAACAAGGTTTTTGAACTGTTGAAATGTTTGTGATGAGTGCTATAATACAGCGTTGAAAGAGGACTGTTTAACAAAGACTACTTAAACGCCAGAGAATGCACAGAACATATAATGGCTGTTAAGTAGGGGTGTGCAGAATTGATTTTTTTTTGTTTTGTATTTGGTTCGATTTTCAAATATTTCGGTTTGGATTTGGTTAGTTTCAAGAAAGCACGGTTTTATTCTGATTTAATAAGTATTATTTTTTTAATTATTTGATAGTTAACCAATTAATAGATTTCAGTGATGAATAATAAAAGGCTCAACATTTATTTTCTTAGTTCTTGTAGTCCTTTGTATGTTAGTAAGTTAGTATTATGTCACAGGACTATATCTCTGTATATCTCTGAAGCTTTAAACTGCTCTTATATCACACAGAATTGTGCAGTTATCTGCAAACAATCTACTCCTTGAATAGTCTATATTAGTGCAGCTTTGCACATTGTGTGAAGTTTATTGTGGAAAGCCCAGGGTTGGAATTGTCGGGGGTTGAGGGGTTGAACCCCCAGTTCATGTCTACAGACGCTCATTTTTGAGTGAAAATCGGCCATGAATTTCAATCCCTGGGCAAAATTTCAAACATTTCGGCAGCTGACCCCCCAGTTCTTTTAGGTCAGTTCCAATACTGGGAAAGCCAATGACACGTATATGAAATTTTAGTGACGTTTCAGATTGGTTTTGTTTTTAAAACTGAATATTCTAACCATATTTCAGTCTTGCGCACATTCCTACTGTTGAGTCCACACTGAACTAGTTATAGACACTGTAGTCTTTCCATTGTGTTTATGGCCTGGAGATGATCATGATTGATCACCATTATGTGACGTTTATTGTCAGCTTGCCAACATGGAAAACGTGGCCGATGAAGTGAAGTCTGCTTTGAAGCCGTTCTTCCTCCACAACGAAATTGACAAGGAGGAATACAAGGACATCATGAGGAAAGCTATGCCAAAGGTTACTTTCCGTTTGTTTACCGTCGTTGCTAAGTTCGTGTCATTGAATTATAATATCAAATCTTTTACACTGCACTTGTGATAGTGATCTGAATGCAGTACAGATGAGTGTTTTGACTGGACTGTGTGTCAGGTGATTGGTCCGTGACGTATTGTATCTGTTTACATGATTTGTTGCCACATTATATGTGTATTTTTGTATTCAGTTTGTTATTTCCTATATTACTATGTTTCTGTTGCTCGGATGGCGTTTGTCCGTACTTGAATAAAGGATTACCTACTTACGCTTTTATTTGGCACCAGGAACACTATTGAGTCGACGAAACAGTCCCAGTCCAGCGATTCTTTTAGGTTTCCAGTAGAGACGTGGGAGATATGGCTGAACTATTATTGTAACTAAGCAACCGGCATAGCAAAGCCATTAAATTGTCTGGAACTCACTGCCGCATCCCGTCCATCAATGGCAGTCAGTATCTTTTCATACTGGCCTTTCACTGCTTTTCCTCTGAGGACTATTGAAGAGATCAAACTGAACTGACTGAACTGAGTGTCAAATCGTCGTGAGTCTGTTGTCAGCAGATGGAACTGTGAATTATGCCGATGTTGGTGTAGATAATGTCGAGCAAGGCTGGTGTCGACACAAAGAGAATCAGAGAGTTCGTTACCAGTTACGTTGCCAAGGTGAAGGCAGCTCAGAAGCGGGCGATGGCAGCAAAGCAGAACGTGGTACGGCAGCAGGCGTCGTCAGTTGCCACGGCAACGGCAGTCGACGCTGTGGCTGCCACTGTAAATACCTGATAATCTACAACTGCAGACATGTTGTCACTGTCGGCAGCCTGTCAGAGCTGCACAAAGTGTAGTCTGTAAATAGTAACGGTATTTTGTTATTCTGTCTATCATGTGACGGAAAAAGTTAAGTTGGTTCTCGACATCACCGGACCATTGACTTTACAAAGCATCGTTGGCTATCAAAGCGCAGTGCTGCGATCACCATTATGTGGCTGCTGTTTGGATTTTTACTTGGAACATTTTTGAAGAACACGAGATCGTATTGTACTGCACATGCTACCAGTCCATCATTATGCAAATTATGTCCTGTTATTCATATGCATCACACGTATGCAGATGAGGAAGTACCGATGTGCAGTGTAACGGAAATTGCTGCATGTTATGTCACTTTGAGTTTGAGTTGGTGTAACCAAACCCCATTTTTCACTGGGTCATGGTAGGTCAAGGGAGGGACTGAGGGGTTCTGATACGGCGGAAGACTAGGGACTTGTTTTACAATGTACCATGTATGAAATGAATTAGCTGACTTATTTCGTTGTTCGCTGTATCGGCGAAGATAAAACTGTGCAGATTTAGCTGATGGGTCGAGGGTGTAGCAGATTAGCAGTAGTCGTATTGTTGCAGATTTTGACAGTATCAAATATCAATGTCACATGCTACTTAGTTTGTGTATTACATGATTGTACTGAACGCTGAGGTGTTTTCATAGTGATTGCTACTATCACTCGTGTGGTGTAGTCAATTACCAACGTATTGCTGCTGGTGCTGTAGTAACAGAGGCATTGATGGGGTAGCGTTTTTTCCTTCAGTACTTTGATACTGTTGGTTGGGTCTTTTGACCTGTACAACTGTCTCCCAGATAACCTATATACTGTGTTGGTGGAGACGTTCAACCCTGCTCAATCGATGGGGAGACACGTGGGATATTCTCCCTTCCTCTTCCTTCTGCTCCAGTTTTTACCACGCGATGCACTTTAGTACAAAGCGCAGTACTGCGATCGCATATCGTCTGTCTGTCTGTCCGTGGTATATGTATACCTAATGTATTGTACCGGTATTTGGGTTGTCTTGGTGGCGGCGTGGCGCAGCGGTTTCTACGTCGGACTTTTGATCAAGCTGTCGTGGGTTCGATTCCTAGCCAGAGTGTAACCAAACTACCTAGGTCAACTCAGCCTTCCATCCCTCCGGGGTAGATAAATTGAGTACCAGCCTTACTGGCTGGGGTTAAGGCGGGTGTGCTCGCTTATGTCGAGCTGCAAGTAAAATTGTGTGACACCATACTTTGGTGACACCCTGTAGTTCTGAGATGGCTTGCCAATGAAGAACTTATCTGGCTTTAACTTTTTTAACTTTATTGATATGGCTATGCCCGAAACTCCATTCTGGTAGTTTAGGATGCTTCTGAGACGTCCTGTATGGCTCGGAGGGAGAGCTACACTTGCTAAGCATCGCAACTCGTTAACCCTCTCCCACCACTACTCTCCCTTGTGTTGGCTTGGGAGCGTTGTAGAACAAGTGTATCGGCCCGATGGGTCGAGACAAAAAGTCCACACCCTAGCATCTGTGTCTATAATGCTTCTGGGCAAATTCGTCCGCCATCTTGAATTTTCAAAATGAAATTTTTGGCGTTTAATAAATTGGACAAACTAGTGTGGAGTAGTTAGCAAAAAATACATGTTCGAAGATGGCAGCTGTCCACAACATCGGATTTTTAAATTTGGGGTTTTGTTATAGTTACAGTCTGCTACTAAATACAAAATTTCATCAGAACGCTGCTCGGTTAAACAAACGTTTTACAATATGGCATCTGTCAGCCATCTTGAATTTAAAAGTTTTGAGGCTTGGTCACAGGAGTTCACTTATTGTTCTATTATCTCCTGTATTAAAAAAATTCGTCAAAATCTGTCGACATTTCACTGAAATAAGGTGAAATAAGGTGATATAACGATTTCAAGATTGCTGTCATCTGCCATCTTGGATTTCCAGTGTGGAAATTTTTCACATAAGAAGATTTGATCGTCAGTATTTTCGGATTTTGCATCTGCATACAAATTTTAGCAAAAATCCGACAATCCACTGCCGAGTTATGGCCGAAAATGATGTCTTGCAATATGGCGTCTGTCTGCCATCTTGAATTAAAAATTTTGAATTTGGTATTACGATTTCAGTTACACACAAAATTACCTTATCATAGCCGTGCTCTGCATGACACTGACACTGCACACTTGTGGCTGAGTAGCCAAATAGCTGAATAACAAATTAGCGATACGAAATAAGAAACAAGTTCAAATAAAGTTGGTTGGTGGCGTGGCTTAGCGGTAACGCGTTGGTCTCGATCAACGAAGATACTCTACGCCGGGCCCGGTTAGTACTTGGATGGGTGACCGTGTGTGAGCGGGTAAACCATCTCGGTATGTAGCCAGCCAAGTAGGTCGACTCAGCCTTCTACCTTCCGTGGGATGGTAAAATGAGTATCAGCTTTTGGGCTGAGTAATAATTAAATGGCGATGGTGAGCATAGTTAACTGGCAGCCTACAGGCGGGCTTATGGTTCAAGACCACATTATGTCTCATTCTTGTCTTGACGCGCTAGCATGTGTAATTGTCAGTTAATGTGTGAAATTATGAAGTATGTCACTGCAGTTGCAAGTATGCAGAACGATGGTGGATATATTCGCTGAGCTTATAAGCTTAGCAGCTTATGACTTACCAAGAGACCTGATATTATGTACTTGATACACTATGGTGTAATTAATGGCAACATGTTTTGTGCCAGCTGTGAAGGCACACAGAGCTAGTCACAGCTCATTACTGATGAGGTCATGTCATTCTGTTCGTTAATGTTTGTTCACACTGATGGAACTCCGAGAACTGTGTTAATGTATTCGTTTTATTTGACAGACGATTATAGGCACATTTTAAGCGATGCACACATATGTCAGTACTTTATCTGGCCTTTGAAAAGATCATTGCCACATAGAAAGTGCCGAACATTTCTGGTACACGTGCATACGATGCGATAGAAGAGTTTAACGTGGACTAAAAAGCTGCATGTGTTTGATTTAATCTAGCACGCGTAACCAAAATGTAGTTTTGTGGCACTGTGCAGTGATGAAGTTGAGTTTTGGCTGTAATATAGTAGCCTCTGATAGCACCTTGTCTCCTCCACTTGTTCATCAGAATGATATGTGTACTTTGTCATTGTTATTGTTGTCATTTCAGTCAGTCTGTCCCGAGAGCTCTTGTCGGTGATTTCAGAACAGCAGTCATTTGGCTAATATTTCTCTCTGTATTGTTTGTCATTTGTACATTCATCATGTACTAAGCTGCGATGTTGTCTGTGCTCACATGTCGTTGCTGTATCTGCATCCTGCAGTGATGTTTGTATGGTAGTGACCTCTGCTTGTCTCAATACACACTGCAGTGTATTTGACTTTTTGGGGTTTTATCTAGTTTGGGTATTTTCTGTACCGTTTTGTTTGAAAGTCGGTATATCAGTCAAGTGATTGGCTGTGAAAACTGCCTCCGAAGTGACCTAGGTTGTGTCGGGTGGAGCGTTAAACTCTATTCCAAGTCATTCATTGTATACATATTTGCCATTGTACCGACATTCCCCTCGTTAAAATTTGCAGCATCCCCTGTGGTCCTACACTGACTTCCCGTCTCTGTACACTGCGAATTTCAGTTGCCATACTGTTCGTTGTAGTTAGTAGTCAATAAGTCATATTGTTTGCTTTTTGGGTTGTATCTAGTTTGGGTAACAGTCAAGTGATTGGCTGAGAAAACTGCCTCCAAAATGACATAGATTGTGTCGGGTAGAGCGTTAAACTTGCACAGTCGACATTCCCCTCGTTAAAATGTCCAGCCCCCCCCCCCCTTTAGTCCTACCACCGACTTCCCGCGTTATTGGTAGTTAGTACAGGTAGTCAATAAGTCATGGGGGCTACACAGGTCATACGACTATGGCATGTAGCAGATGTGGTTGAACAAATTAATTAGACGTGTTTGAGCGAGTAAAGCGCCTAACTGACGCCGATGCAACATTAATGAGCTGCACGCGCAACTTTGCCAGCAGAACGTTCTCACTATGCACTGCAGCAGCCTGCAGTACGACACTGGAGGCTTGTACTCGTATGCGCTGAGACAACAGCACAGTACAGATACTGCGTAGGTGGTCATTTAAAAGTCAACGTAGTTCACAAAAATACAGCACCATAGTTGGAATTGAACGTCAACGGTGTGAACAACAGCGTCGTGTGCACAGCGCAACTGTTAGTGGGCGTTTACACTGCCGTCGTCGGCCCGACCTGTCGATCCGAACCCAGTGACGTAGGTTACGTTCGGCCCGGTCTGACAAACCAGTTTGGCCGACGCTCGGACGTGTTTACATGGTGCGGTCGTCGGTCCGAGACTGCATGGTTTTGTTCGAACGGTCCAGTCGTACGTCACTGCTCACTTGTGTCGGTCGGGCCGACGATCGTACCGTGTGAACGCCCTGTTACGATTCTCTGAGTACACTGTAGAATACTGCTAGTGACATCAATCTAATCATGGGCAGCGAAGAAATGAGAAGCGATCAGCAGGCTTCGACGGTACCGGCAGGCGGGAAGTTACAGACGTCGACGACGACGGAGGAATCGCCTGTGGTGAAGTTTGACATATTATTACACAATGTTGACAATGACGATGATGACGAGTACCAGTACCAGCCGGGAGATCGGCTGAGAGGTGATATAATCCTGGTGGTGTCTTCGCCGCTACAGGTGTCGTCCGTCGCGGTGGAACTGCGCGGTGAGGCGTCAGCCACGTGGAAGGCGGCCGATAAACACACCGACAGACTCCGGAAAGCTTCGGCCACGACTGCCGCCAACGGTGGCGAGGCGTGCAGCCGTTGGTACGAGGCTAGCGAGCTGTACATCGACGAACGAAACGACATCCTACTGGACGACGTCCTTCAACCGGGCGAGCACCGGTTCCCGATGTCGTTCCAGCTGCCCGCCGGTCTGCCGACGTCGTTTCGCGGCAAATTCGGCGGCGTGTCGTACGTGCTGCGTGCGAGCTTTGTCGACCAGACTTCGATGTTGGCGTCACGAAGCCTCGTCGCCAGTAGGTACGTCGTCAACTGGCCGATCGTTGTCCGCCGACCGTCGAGCCAGGACGCTCAGAGCCAAGTCCACCCGGTCACCGTCAAGCTGCAGCGGCGCCTGTTCGCCTCGGCGCCGTTCATCTGCGCGTCTGGACTGCTCCGGGTCGACTTCACTGTCGCTGGCGGTACGGCGTACCTCCTGGGTGACGACATCCACGTCAGGGTCAGGTTGATCAACGACAGTCCGCGTGTCGTCGTCTGTCTGGATGTGGCGTTGGTTCAGCAGTGTGAGTTCCGTGCTCAGAGGGCCCGTCGTCGCTGTGTAGCGCTAGTATCTCGCCGACGAGACACTGACGCTCGTTTGACGCCCGTCGGGTACGCCGACACTGCGCGTTGCACCAACTTCCGCCTCGGCGTTCCATCCGATCTACCAGAGTCGCGTCTGGACGGCTGCGATATCATCGAAGTCAGCTATGAGCTACGCTTTGCTGTCAAGGTTGTATGATTCTTGTTATTAATCAGCGCGTCACGATAGATTCCGTGATCGTAAGCATTAACCTTTCAACCTGAAATATGCACTGAAATAGACGCAACGTGAACTTTCTAGGCCTACTAAGCTATTGAGAAGTAGAACTCGAGTTGGCTCTCCTGTCGGTACAACTCCTACACGTGTCTGTACTCTACTCCCACCTCCACGTGACCCTGAACTCTCACGATTGAGAGCTCCTTCTAAATATCCTCGCAGCAGCAATAGGACAAAAAGTACCAGTCGATTATTTTATTCGCTTATAGTTATTATCAGACTAGCTAGATTTTTAGTATTTTCAATTTGTTAGTGACTCTATACTTGTGCACAGTTTACTTGTGTTGTCTATTTTTTTCAATTGTATGCTTGTGCTATTTAGCCAATTTGGCTATAATGAAATAAACACAGGCCTATCCCACGTCAGCCGACGGACAGATGCATAAGTCTATGTCTATGACGTACAGAAATCGGCCAGAAAGCGGCAAATAATTGTAGGGATTAGGTCTACTTTTTGACGAACGGATGTATCGTCTATCGTGAAGAGTGACGTTTATAGGAATGAGGCACCCTTCGTCGCTATGCTAGGGCAAGGGCGGTCCAGAATTTTCAGTGATAGGGAGCGCAACTTTTCACATTTCCTATCCCTGCCTACCTTTCTTTTCCTTCCTCTCTTCCCTTCCTATTCTCCCATCTCGTAAATTCCCGCCCCCCCCTCTGCCTCCCTTTCTCGCCCCGTGTGCAGGGGCTCGGGGCGTTGTAGAATAACCCCATATCGTTTTCTGGCTGAGTGTCGTAAGAGGCACATGAAACACGTTGTATTTTATGTTGTTTGCTTTTTAGGCGACCGTATAATATATGCTACTGTGTTGATCTGAGAGAAAGGGGCCTAAGTTAGTATTCATTCAAAACAGTTGCTCAGTACACTCTGTATGCATGTTCTGTCAGGTAACAGGTTGTCGACGCCGCCTCAAGAAGCGACTCCCCATCACCATCTCATCCACGATCATCGAAGAACAGCCGCGTCAACAGCGTGCGTCACGTCTTGAACCGGATGAACCGGGATCGTCGACGGCTATCAGTGACGTCATTAGCAAGTCTCGCGCTCTCTCGCTCAGCGACGAGATTATCACGAGATTTCGTCGACCGATAACGCCCGGCGACACCAGGCAAAATATAGGTTTCGAAGCAGTGTTGGAAGAACAAGAAATAGACAGCTCACCTGTCACTGAACGTTGTTGATTAAGCAGCCCATTCAGCTGTTGTAGCTGTAAAAGCTCTGTACAATGATTTATCAAGCATCAGTTAATCGCTCCGATGACAGAAACGTGCAGGGCCATGACTCTAGAACAGGATGGCATAAATAAGACAGTTATGGCAAGGCTGCAATGGATTAGAATATTAAATAACGTTAATTCAAAGCTTAATTAGCGCTTTAATGCTATAGGTTAACTCCGGATGCAGGGAGAAAATTGCTTCATTGAGATTGATGGTCGTTTGTAGTTTGTATACTGTGTCTGGGTTTCTGTCGAAATTTTCACCGCCGGCATTCGTCATGGAGAAATAATTGTCAGTGTAGGTGGTTGCGAATGTTTTTGGATTATTTGTGCGAGGTGTTACCGTCAATCCGGGACTTTCGCTTTGTCATACTGTCATATTTGTTGATCTGTAGGCCTAGCCTATACTCCACTGGTGTTCGATCAGCTGTAGATGTCCTTCTACCTCTCTTTCTCTGTAATTGCTTACTGTGTGTTTGGTGTGTGTGTACTGTGTACTGTACGTGTGTGTACTGTGTACTGTACGTGTACGTGTATTTTAGCCGACCGTACTAACGGTCGCGCTTATGCTACAGTGTTGCGTCAGTCGTCGTCTGTCGTCGTCTGTCTGTGTCGTCTCTACTGAATGTATTGTGGCTAAACGGTGCGTCCTAGAGCAAAAGTTACTATTGACAGCCTATAAGAAGTCGTATATGAGAAATCGATCGGTACCAAAATGAATGACCTTGACCTTCGTTTAGAGGACGTATGAAGGTCATGTCAACGCTATACATTCGACTTTGAATATCTCGGAAACCATTACAGATAGAGCCTTGGTTCCGAAGGACCATTAATAGGAAATGGCATATGGAGTATCAAATGGTCACGTTACCGATGACGTCACGTGACACCAAAGGTGATGTGAGAGTGAGACAGTATGATCGGCTATCTTAGCGACAGCTTGGCTTCTTGTCTAGTATTCCGACAGACATTGATCCGTTTATTGTGGGCGGCCAGGCTGGCCAGCTTGGTTGATCTTTTCTATAGTTGTATGTGTGAGTAGTATATACGTACTCTGACATATGCTGTTAGCAACTTTCAGATGCATTGAGAACTCTCAGCGACATTTGCATGGGCGTAGATCCGCATAAAAAATAGGGAGACTGGATCGAGGCTCGAAGGGCCAATAATAGCCTATGGGGGCCCGAAGGGCCAATGTGGGGTGGGGTTCTTGTGGAGGGAGTAGCGAGCCCGTGCCCACCCCACTCCCCACCAGGTAGGAGGTAACTCGAGCATGCGTATGCGTTGATTTTCTTTTTTTTCTTAATGCATTATGCAAGTCGTTCAATTCTGTTACTGTTAAAATAAGGAGTTCTTTAAAGAATACAGTATACGGACCTGACAAAGAAAATTGTGGCATCAGACAAACACTAATCATACCGGCATTTTTTCTAACCAATAACGTATCATTGTATTAAAAATGTCTACCCCCAAAAAGTAGGGGACAAAACACAAGGCGTCCCTTTACTTCAACAAGAAGCCAAGCTGTCGCTAGGATAGCCGACCGTACTGCCAAAAATTGTAGGGGTCACGTGACCTAGGCTACGCCCACTTTCAGGGAAATTTATTTGTGCGCCTGCTCGGCATTGCCCA
>Ga0056114_1001109_pt1 | contig 11536 bp, 10 predicted proteins | sample WorMetHERISLAND1_FD_77005 | JGI IMG/M metagenome (GOLD analysis project Ga0056114, IMG submission 77005) | Marine gutless worms symbiont microbial communities from Max Planck institute for Marine Microbiology, Germany - Olavius loisae HERON... ...
AACGCAATGGTTGACGTGACCTTGATACGACCTCTAAACAAAGGTCAAGGTCATTCATTTTGGTATCAATCGATTTCTCATATACGACTTCCTATAGGCTGTCAATAGTAACTTTTGCTCTAGGACGCACCGTATAGCCAAAACACATAACGTCACAGACGATGACAGACGGACGCAACGCTGTAGCATGAGCGCGACCGTTAGTACGGTCAGCTAAAAACGAACAAGGAAATCCATGTGTTACCTCCATGAGTTTGGTAAACGATGGGTGACTTCCGTCCCTCACAACTTCATTGTTACACAGGACGAGACCAGAAGGATTGTAGCCAACGCCCGTCACCTGCCCACCATCCACTTACTAACATGAACAATCCAACTCACTTATGTCATTAATCTTATAGTATATATATGTTAACGTTATGTTTTTCGTCTAGAACAGCCAACGTGAATGGTACTGTGTAGCGTAATTGTGCTGATGTGCCATCAATAAACTACTCACTGACTCACTCACTCACTTACATGATGTAACAGTAACAACTCAACTCGTGAGAAAAACGATACCGAGCAAACGTTCTGAAGCCTGAACATTAGTGAAATTTTAACGATAGAAAAAATATCCCTAATCTCTGAAAGACATCATCTACTGATCAACGTCGGACGTCACTCCATGCAAGTGACAAACTACTCATTCATACGTTGTCTTCATACGACACTCGGCTGGGAAACAAGGTTAGGCTTAGTCTACAAAGCTCCCAAACCCATATGGGGTTATGCCAATCTTCTAAGTCTTCTGGGCTTTTTACAGAAATCTTGCCTCCTTATGTAATTTAAATAAGTTATACAACAGCAATACAAAATAGTAATAATATTAGTGATACTGTAACAGATGTAATGCGAGTAAAAATACAATCTAGACGGCAGCAGTAAGTCGGGTATGATTCTGACCTCTGCTATCTGTTCATCAGAGGTGAATAACTGAGTCACAGTCATCTCGTTCTTAGTCAACGTTCCAGTCTTGTCAGAACAGATCACGTCAACACAGCCTAAACCACCAGCATCATTACTTATTTACAGTTTCACACTCCAGTCTGCTTTTACTGCACTCCAGTGTTTTGTTTCGATTTGCTGCAAAATCAACAACTACTATTGTAACACAAATCACAACGATTAACATGCCATCATCAGTTAGCGGTTAGTTTTTAGCCGACCGTACTAACGGTCGCGCTATTGGTACAGTGTTGCGTCTGTCTGTCGTCTGTCTGTCTGTGACTTTATGTATTGTGGCTAAATGGTGCGTCCTAGAGCAAAAGTTACTATTGAGAGCCTATAGGAAGTCGTATATGAGAAATCGATTGGTACCAAAATGAATGACCTTGACCTTTGTGTAGAGGTCGTACCAAGGTCACGGCAACCGTTGCATTACAGTTGACGTTGAATAACTCGGAAACCGTTAGAGACAGAGGTTTGGTTCCAAAGGACTACCAATAAGAAATGGCATATGGGCTATCGAATGGTCATGTGACCGATGACGTCACGTGACCTTGAAAGGTCAAACTCGTGACCCCAATACGCTTAGAGCGCAATATCTCGAAAACTACTTGAGCTAGACTTCAAATTTGGTAGGCTGCTTTGTATTGGGAATGCCTAGCGGGCACACAAATAATTTCCCTGAAGTGGGCGTGGCCTAGGTCACGTGACCCCTACAATTTTTGGCAGTACGGTCGGCTATCCCAGCGACAGCTTGGCTTCTTGTCTCTTCCTGCGATTTTACCTTGACATTTGACCTCTCGAGCCCAAATATAACACAATACCTCCATTCTCTTCCCAATTATCACACTCGCACACGTTCTTTACACTCTGTAAACACTCTGTAAACACTAACCTGTTCTCTGTTCATCACGTTCACACTACGTTTACTGTGGTTATAGTATTGCAGTCTGGAACTCACTTCCATCTGGCATTCACCACTCTTCCTCTAGCCAAACTTTCAATCACCCTCTTAAAACTCACAGCTTCCAACAGGCCTTTGACTCACCCTAGCAGCAGACCCAAGTTACTCAGATTTGGCCACTGGCTGACACTGACGCTGTGCATTCTAAGCATTTACTTACTTACAATATGAGGAACAGGTGTGGTCTAAGACTATACCAACCCTGAGGTGAGTCAAGGCAAGTGACTGGCATCTCCCGCCAATCTACTCTGATAAGCACGAGATTAGAGATGCACCGATAAGGCAATGGCCGCGGCGTCGAACAATCGGCCGATTACCGGTTAATACAAAACTTGACATTTTTACCTTATACTGTATCGATTATACAAATATTTCGTTGCATAATGTAATAGATTAATGCATAACTAAACGCTACCAGCATGTTTGCCAAGTTTGTATATATAACTGTAAAACGAAAGTTTGTGTTCTTGGTTACAAATTTTTTAAAATATAATTTCAGTTTCCAAAGCCATATGTTGTTGCGCTTTTCAGTTTTGACCCTTGAATTTAAACGTTAATTAATTAATCTTGAAACATGAAAAAAACATTCACCAAACGAAAAAATTTAAAACACAGATACACAGTCTAATAAAAAATTACACTTACTAAATGAGTAAATGACAATCGGCCGATACCGAGGTAGTAATCGACCGATGCCGATTATCGGCAAACTGGCCGATAATCAGCTGATACCGATTATTGGCCGATTATCAGTGCATCCCCACAGGAGATGAACACCATCATCACTCTCAGCATTTGTCATTCGGCCGTGCCGTCTAGCAATTTCTGCAGAGAAATGCCACTCGACAATGTTTAGGTCATTTCGGAGACGGTATTTTTTACATACTAACTAGCTAGCTAGCTACACATTCACTGAACTGAAGCGGCACAGACAGAAGCAGCATACCGAGCGTTTCAACGATCGGTAGTTTTTTCACGATTGCTTTTCTCTTTGCCATCCGCATGACGCCGATCGCCAGGGTCACCGTCACAACGATCGGCAGACCCTCGGGGATTGCCGCTACAGCAAGGCTGCACAACGCAGGCAACATTCACTCAACATCTGCCAGTTTAACAGCAGACTCAATTCTAAAGTATGACTGGATGCATTCCTGGTCCCAAACAGCAAAATGTGCAAAGTCTTCTTCAGTGTACCCGACATCAACCCAAATTAACACATCTCAATATATTTAACCCTTTGACGCCCACTGTTGCCATATGGATACAGCTATGAAGCATCCTGAGCTGAGCGTCAGAGTGCCCGGATGTCAAAAATTACAAATGACAGCTCAACGTGGTCTGGCACAGGATGCTTTATAGCAGCTGTACCCACATAGCAACAGTGGGCGTCAAAGGGTTAACCCAATCTTGAGCTGATAGGATACCTGACGCCGATGGTGAACATGTCAAGCAGATGTCGACCCTGAATCCAGCCAAAGAACATAATGATTCCAATGATGCAGAAAGAGTAGCAGGACAGCTGTTTGCCTAGCAGACCCATGCTGATCTGTAGCGGCGTCTTGGGTGCCTACAGACACCACAGTCACACCAGGCTCTGTTACAACAACGGGACACAGAGTGAGTTGAAGTTGAACAAGCTCTAACATCTCCAACTCAGATGATCTTCCTAGCCAATCTCTTGACTGGTGCAAAACACCCACAAAATAAACATCTAGTCACAACAGTGTGGCTGCGTGGCCGCGTAGCTTCGTAAATTGCGCCATGCAGCAGTTCTGAAGTTCCACGCACGACTTGGTGACTGCAGTATATTTACGTGTAATTTACGCGTCAGTTGGTCCGATTGCTCAGTTGTTAAAATATGTTCCGCAGACGTTCATTTGTTCCACGCACTTCATAAAAAAATATGAGGGAACGTTGCTGCCAACATATCCACAAACTAAAGCAATAAAAACTAAAGCCTGGTTTAGGGACCTTTTATGCCATTCAACCAGGAAATGGATCTGGCTTATTCTACAGTTCCCGGGGCCCACACGTAATCTGGCTTATTTCAGTGTCAATCGGCATATGGCCTCACAAGCTGGCAATGTCATGCACAACCAGGGAACACAAACCTACGCAACTTGTTGATAACTTTCACTCACAAATTTTGCACTAAACAAATACCGATCGCCCGTCCGAATCCATCAGCAACTTTGCATTTTTCACGCATTTATAACGTAATGAATTATTCATCAGTCACTATTTGCATATTCATATTTGTTTTTTAAACTGCACATTAAGATTAAAGGTTAAACGAAACCCACCTCACAGCTACAGGACGTCACCTGTCATATGGGATCACACAGTGTTACCCGCCACTAGATACAGGTGAATGTGCGCCGCCTAACCCCAGCCAGAAAGGCTGGTACTCGGTTTACCTACCCTGGAGGGATGGAAGGCTGAGTTGACTTAGGCGACTTGATTACATACAGAAATGGTTTACCTGCCCACAGACGGTCACCCATCCAAGTACTAACCGGTCCCACAATAGAGTAACTATGTTGCTCAAAACCAACAAGTTGTCGCTAAGCCACACCACTGCCTATTCGGCAATCCAGTCGCGAGTGTATATTAAAGCTCATTGTAAATCTATTCCCCAGGTGGCAGCACTGTGGTGCCAGAAGTACCAGCAAGTCTCTATGTAAACACAGCTCATGACTCACCTCTTCCGCCTGCATCATTTTGAAGACCTCACCAAACTCCGAGTTCTCCCCAGTGCCGACAACTATACCCTGAACAATTGGAACACGAAAAGGTAATTAGTCAGTCTCACTCACACGCAGTGTCAGTTCTAATATCAAAACACTGTCCACATCTAGTGCCGACACGTTTGCTACATTCGAGAACTTAGTTCTGTTTTGGTCAAAAAAAAGTCTAAATGAAAGCAAAAAGCAGGGCGGCATTTGCACCGCTGTTCAAAAATACTGTGTGAGAAACGTCTACGTTTTAGTCAAATACCACGCAAGAATCTCCGTATTTGGTCACTTTTGCTGACAGTTTCACTAGTTTTAGGTCTCAGCTCAAGACAAAAACATTTGTAGCCGGTCCGCTGTCTGCACCTCTGATACACTTACCGGGTCTTTCATGCCAGTTAATCATGCTTTACACCAAATAATCACCAGTAAACAGTAATTATCAGAAGATCATACAATTACAAATTGTTGACGTTAATTTCTCGTTATAGATGGCAAAGTGGAATAGAGCTCATAGCCTTCTATGTGGTGTAACATTACTTGTGAAATCGGCGTCAGTACCTTTCCGCTGCCGCAGCGCACCAGTGTCCCCATGAATGCTACGTTGTCGAGGTGGACAATGCCGTTGCGTTTCGCCGGTAACACATCAGTGTGTTTGGAAGCAGGCTCGGTCTCTCCGGTGAAGCTCGACTCATCGATCGATAAATCATATGCCTAGCAAACGCCACGTGCAGAGCTCAAGTTAACGGCCAACGAATAATAATAATAAATTATCTGATAATAATCCTTTGACGCCCACTGCTGCAATATGGGTACAGCTATAAAGCATCGTGTACCAGACCGGGTTAAGCCATCATTTGTAATTTTTGACATCCGGGCACTCTTGACGCTCAGGGCTGAGCATCAGTGCCTGGATGTCAAAAATTACAGCTGACAGCTTAACCCGGTCTGGCACAGGCTGCTTTACAGCTGTACCCTTATGGCAACAGATGGATAAAGAGCATCTTCTACGTGTTTTCTGGATGACATGCGAATGTCGGTGTTCACGAGTGCATCTATTGGCTTGGTGGAAAGGCTGTATGCAAGTTCTGTCATGAACCGGTTCCACTGGCATGACCTCAGACCATCCTAGCACTCTGACAGCACATCATGTAGCACGGCTGCACCACTCTTTACAGTCTCTATGGCCTCTGACCATGTCAAGTTTATCACATTCAGCTCTTTGTCCAGTGTCTTCTTCCAGACCGACAGACAGACAGACAGACAGACAGAGGTACGGAATTTCAAAGTCATTAGCTGCAATACTCAACTAAAAACGGCAAGACATGCAACATACCTCAAAAAGTCGAAGATCACCTGGTACTCTGTCACCGATAGTCAAGTAAACAATGTCTCCGGGAACCAGCTCACGTGCTAAAAACGTTTCCAGTTTCCCGCTCCGTATACTAAAAACATGACAGAAAAAAGCTCTCGGAAAAAGTTCATTACTTGGAATTCCCTGACACTGGGCCGACAAAAAGCCAACCAGCCAATAAACACACCAATACAGCAACAATCATCCATGGTTACCATGCTGGCTGAGAAAATGCATTACTGTTATATAACACAATTATACAAATGTACAGTCTAGGTGAAATATCTTGTGTGCCTGTGATGCAAGTGAAAAGCCTGAATTCACCTTACATCACTCTGTGGTCATGGCTTGGCTTTGTGCTAATGGTATAGTATGCATCAATGAAGCTACCAAACAGCGAACTGGGTTAGCACTGAGATGGGTCACCACACAGATCAACTCAGCGTCAACAATGTTTTCCCCCATTTTAGGAAACTGTGATGCGAAGAAGAACTTAGTCAAATTTTTCATGCAAATTACTTCTACAAGACGACTCGCACAAATTTCTAGTATAAGTTTCCCGAGCATGTATCACCAGCATTAGGAAAGAAACGGCAGGTTCTAGCTAACTGTTGGCCCTGTTATCAGGACAACCCAGTACACCTGGAGGTGCTGTGTGCTAACACAGCTGGATATCAGATCCATCTGCTGAAGGCTAGTTTTAACTAACGTTAACCCTCCCTCGCCAACCCATAGCACCTCAGAGGAGACAATCGGCCCTGCTGTCTTGTTTACACAGAGTTTTCTGTCACTGTTGTCAACACAGTCTTCTGGCACTGTTAAACACGTGCTAATAACGAGAGTTTAAACCGACACAAAACCTAGCAAGGACTCATCGCGTACCAGTGGCATTTCGGCGGAACCAGTTTGGTGAGAGCTTCTAGGGATTTCTCTGACCGATATTCCTGAAAAACACCGACAACTGAATGAAATAATCCAAAAAAATAACTAACTACAATAGAGTAACACTGTACCACAGTATATGATTCTGTCCAAATGTGTGCTTCCTCCATAAAATCACGGGATATAAAACCAGCTTTGGAGCAGGCAAGAGAAAGGATGTGTGTGTGGGGACCTATACTCGAGGGATAAGCAAATTTACAAAGACTTTAACCCAATCACTTATATTCTTGTTGCAGGCAGCGCCGGTGTACAGTTTGGTTTCCAAAGTGAATCATAACCATACTGGTGCAAACTTTCAAGTATTCAGCCGTGATAATGAGCATGCCAATCATATTTAAAATGACTGAATGTCGTCTGCTACCGACATTGCTCGGCTTGATGCATTTGTTCGCCACAGCAAGAAACTTGGTTACTGTCATCCGGAAACCCCAGCTGTAGCAGAACTCTTTGAGAAAGCCGACGATGACTTGTTTGGACGCATACACACTAACTCTCATCATGTTCTCTATCAATTTCTGCCTCCCAAAACTGCTCACAGTTACAACACTAGGCCCAGACACCACAACTTCTCCGTAATTGAACATCTACAGAATTGAATCATCGTGATTTTTTTATACGCATGTTATATAAATATGCCTACTGAACATTCATTTATTGACAACATTTACTCAACATTATCGTGTGTATCATCTACTATCTATTGTTGAGTTGCACTTGTCAACTCTTAATAAACCAATATCTGATCTGATCTATATCAGTGACTTTTACTGCAGATGAAAGACATAGCCAATATCTGGCGTCAGAACCCATAATAATGCCCCGTAAACCCCAAGTCATCTGTTTACATCCGAATTTCTTCCGGTTAGCAGGATGCCAAAAAAGAACATTCCTGGCAGCAATTTCAGTTGGTTGAATTCGAAAATCACTCAACGTCCAGATAAGTCAGTGAATATTGTGCAGTTCACTCACCTGTACAAAGGCAACGGTGACAACGATGACAATAGCCTGATCATAGACCACACACACATACACACATTTATACACATGAAATGCATGTTAGCTATACATTATAACACGAAATGCCGACGTAGTAAGTAAGTAACGTTATTTCAAAGTGACGCCATTAACCCTTTGATGCCTAGTGTTGCCACATCAGTAGTACAGCAATAAAGGGTTCTGTGCCAGACCGGGTTAAGTCATCACTTGTAATTTTTGACATCAGGGCACTCTGACGCTCAGCCCTGAGCGTCAGAGTGTCCGGATGTCAAAATTACAAGTGATGGCTTAACCCGGTCTCGCACAAAAGGCTTTATTGTTGTACTACTAATGTGGCAACAGTAGGCATCAAAGGGTTAAATTAGTTCAGAGTGTGCCGTGGTCCCGCAATCCGAATAAAATTGTCGTCAGTGACCGCTGGAATCTATTGTACGATAAGTCCGCCTCTTTCAGGTGTGATGGAAGACTGTTCCATAGTCCAGGTCCAGCAGCTGCAAATGTTCTGTCGGGCATAAGTGCGCAACAACTGTCGACGCCATTTTACTTCACAATATGGGATGACACGTGTCCACCGCGTGTGTGAGTGCCGAGGCCTGTATGGCCCAATGTGCTACAAGTGGTCGATGTGTAACATTCTTACAACTGCATCTAGCCACAAAACGAACTAGCTTCAGACGACAGAATGTAGCTTTTAGAACCACAAACAATAAGAAGCAGCTCAGCTGTCTCTAACAAACTGTGATGCAAGGGACATGCAGCTTCTCCACAATGCTACAGCCAACACAATCTGTTGCCACTTCGTATTTGGTATCTTGGCATACCAAACTGCAACAAAAACATATTCGTTTGTTTTTGTCGACGACCAAAAAAATAATGCCAAAAAATTACACACTGTCTTCATAGCTATCATTTGGGATATTTTTGCACAAAATTTCGGTATATCTACGTGGCACTGACATCTAGCTAGTTGTGGTATATTCCACTGTGCTTTAAGTTTAAAACAGCCCACACTTTGCACTCTTTGGTGAAAATGTTGCACGAGGTTTAATAACAAGCTCTCCTCCAACTGACGGTATCATACCTGCCACTGAAATGTGAAATTTTTTTGTGGTCACATGGAGCAATTTTGGCCAGACACTGAGTCCATGTTTTGAATAAAATGAAGGCAATGACTCACCACTGTGATGCTGACAGCGTCGTCAAACTGCTGCATGAATATGCTGACACACGCCGATGCCAGCAGCAACAGAATCAGCGGATCTTTGAACTAACACCGACAAACAAACGAACCAGTCGATAAATAAAACATCTTAAAATCTATTTTTCAATAAATAGAACACAAATTTTATTTTAATCGAGAATTTGGGGCTTCAGAAAACGATGCGTATTATCTGAAGGAACAAATAACAGATATGTGCACCTTTTTTGGATCACAACGGCAGATTGCAAGAATGTCACAAACTAAACTAGCTAGTTTAAATCGACTCAGAGCAAAAATCTAAAGGGACAACTGGCTGATCTGTGGAGAAGATCCATCAAGTGTAGTCATTCAGGGGTGACACTATGATACTCGCAGACCATGCACACTAATGGCGACAAGCATGGAAATCGTTGCAAGCTAAGAACACAAAACCCACTCTCAAGTCAAGACAAGTCCACTCAAATGTTAAGTGGCTAAATCAGCCACTCAAATCTCCACTCAGTTGAATACCACACAACTGAGTGCAGATATAAGTGGTGCTCGTGCGATCTGCCCTAAAGCACACGACACCACGTGAACTTTTCTGGCACTCTTTAATTATTATCTGATAGTCGAAAAGCTAACAAGGAAAAACAGTGCCTATTTTTTGGACAAAACATCTATTAGTCTAATGAAGATGAAATTCCTTGCTGAAATCTTATAGAGCAGATTTTATTTAAACTAACTTTGTACTGAAACGACATCCTAAGGCTTAGCATATGGATTTCTCTGTCATCATAGCATTCAACAATTTTTTTGCCTATACCCAAGACTCTTCTATTGTTATTATGTTACAAATTTACATTCACCGCATAAAAGAAGACCTGAATGTGAAACTATAACTATGTAGCACAATACAATGCAGCGTATTATCTACCCCACCCCCACTCCGGCCAGAATTTTGGACTGTTCCCTTTGGAGCAGACACATGATGTTAAGGTCCACAGAGAAAAGAAAGCCTAAAATTAAAATCTGAAGTATTCCGAACAATATGTCCATAATACCTCAACATCACAGACAGACAGATGTACAAATTGTCACGGAAATACTACAGTTCATGTTCTTTACAACACACAAAAGAACGTGCCTGGTCAATGTATTTCTTCCACAGAGGTTCATCGCTTGTGATGTCAAATTCATTGTAACCGTGGTTCCTGCGACGCTGGCCGACCTCGTACTCAGACAGTCCGACCTGAATGTCGACCTCGAGCTGTGAAGCAATGTCGTGATATGACGACTGTGAAGCCTCGCTTGATGACAGACAACGCATCATGGTTGCCTCGGGCTCACAGCTAGCATGACCAGTCTACAGCCATAAAACTAGGGTTAGAACAATACCAAAAAGCTACCCAATACCCAGTACCCAATATTATTGGGTTCTACCAATAAAATACCCAATACCAGTACCGGCACGGGAGTTGACGGCGCTCAAGTACTGTCAGTAATTTATATATTTATCTATGCTATTTCAGTATTTTGTCTATGTAGTTGAATTTCCCGTTTGGCAGTGTGCAAATGTAAATAAATGGCAGTTGTTAAAATGGTGAACTGTTTACACTTCGCTTGCCAGATAATTAGGGTCTAGGCGCAGGATCATGGGTCCATGTAGCGTTAGCAGATAAGGTTAACGTCAGTATTAAATAACTGGCAATTACCGCTTATTCAGTCGTCTTAGCGCCGCTGTCGCCATGTGGCGTGCCATAAGTTCCCATACCTTCAAGAATACAGTACCCAAGCAGACGGCGCTCGATTACCATCAACACGGTACCATCTTGAAGGAAGGGTAGCCACTGTGGCGCAATGATTAATGGATGTTTTGCCCATTTGTTAGTTCGCCCCCTGGTGGTTTCACCCCGTGGCTACTGAGTAAGTAGCTCTTTAATTCAGCATGACATATGTGCACTGTGACATGTGTAGTTAAAACAGATCAGCTCAGATCAGATATTGGTTTATTAAACGTTGACAAGCGCAACTCAACAATACGTAGTAGAAATGATACACGCAATAATGTAAACGAGTAAATGTCAATAAATAAATGTTCAGTACGCATATTTATATAACATGCGTATAAAAAATTCACGGTGATTCAAATCTGTAGATTGTTCAATTAAGGAGAAGTTGTGGTGTCTAGGCCTAGTGTTGTAACGGTGTCCGGACACTTCGGCACCGGTGCCGAAGTGTCTAAAGGACATTTCGGCATTGGTGCCGAAATGTCTTGGCACCGAAGTGTCCCGGTGCCGAAGTGTCCGTAAATCTTTGGACCCAAGTCTATCCCCACATCTATCTATCTAGGCCTACATTGTGTTTATCCGCCTAAAGTT
>Ga0056114_1001110_pt1 | contig 11535 bp, 4 predicted proteins | sample WorMetHERISLAND1_FD_77005 | JGI IMG/M metagenome (GOLD analysis project Ga0056114, IMG submission 77005) | Marine gutless worms symbiont microbial communities from Max Planck institute for Marine Microbiology, Germany - Olavius loisae HERON... ...
CAGTGAGTGAACCCAGTGAGATGAAGCCAAATCTGGCAGACAAAACCTGTGAGCTGCTCAAATGACTGTGCAACTACAGAAAGCTACACAATACCACTACTAGAGAGCAGTTATGGCAATATTTCCTCTTGCTCCTGACCAAACCATAGCTCAGATGTGGTCAAATGGAGTTCGAGGGGCACTTATCTGGAATCACTATCGGAAGTATTTGCAAGGCTCCTGAACCACTTAGGTTTGTGTGAACCATGACAGGCTTCCTGTAACTATTGAGGTCCCTGACCTCTCAACCCCTACCAGCCCCTGCATCACTTTACGGGTCGCAGGGCACAGCAAACACTCTGAAGGATGTTTACACTCTATTCGTCAAGGGGTTTATGTTATTAAGTGGGAAATTGATGACAGTGATTAGATAAGGTAATGATGTTAAGAGAAATAAGAGAAAAAGTTATAAATTTATTAATTATGGGATTAGGAAAGTTATCAGTCACCCAGGATACAATCTGGATGTACCAGCTAACTCCCACCCCAACATCATTAGTTGACTGAATGGGACAAAAATGGCATCAGACAGATAAAGACAACAATAAGACGTGGCTGAGGAAACCACGCAGGTCCTCTTGATAATTTCACGCATTTTCACGAATATGTTCACACATTTACAAACTTACAGTGGGCTGAATACCTTAGCAAGCCAGTATCTCAGAAATAAAAGAAATATGGAATATACACCCTCAGTAAATGAAAAGCTTGGAACACCAAGATGGGATGCAATATTTAAATCAGTCTCCAATGGAGGTCATCACAATAATAATAATGAGATAACAACGTTGCCAAAGCATACCAAGACAGAAATTACAAGATAAGTTTCCAAATGTGTCTTCAGATGACTTTAAAAAAGCATTACTAAAATATTTCAGACAAGCAAGTTCAGAGTTCAAGAAGCAGAATAAACAAACAGTCAAAGTAGATAACTTCACCTTAAAATGCCACGGTGCAAGCCCTTGGAACGGTGTCCGGCGGAATAGAAGAGTTTAAAACACCGACAGAGAAGCACAAGAATGCTTCCATCATCAGCATTCTCTTGCTCAAAATATATTGCATACATCTCACTGCAAACGCAGATAACATTAACAAAATGCATTGGTCAAAAATGATAATATGAAAGTTATTTCTGGCATTAATATGTAGGAAACGTCCACATTATATACCTGCTTATTACTCAACAACAGAGTTACGTCCCACTCAACATATTTCAGAGACGATCGTCCCCATCCAACCTCTTTGAATTTCAAGAATTTATTCAACAATTTATTCTACACAGGAAATCAATTATTTGCTTAACTATGACATAATTTTGGCCTTCTCGAAGAATCACTTAGATGACATTGATAAAACTAAACGTAACTACAATCAATAACACAAAAAACTAAACAAGAAAACAACTAGAATATGCACATACAAAAGTAAAATAAAAATGCAACCTAGTTTAGTGGCAAACACCATCTGGCAAGGTAATGGATATGACCTATTCTGCAGCTCTCAAGGCCCACATGGGGCTCAGTATCAGAGTTTTATCATACCACTATGCTTAATTTCACAACACAGTAAAAGCCTATGACACATCTGAAAGTTTTCTTTTGAAAGTCACTTTCAAATCAAAAGCCACTTTCGAAAGAAAACTTTCAGCGGTTGTATACACACATGTCATGGTGATATGGTATACACACTTGTATACACACTTGTATACACACTTGTATACACACTTGTATACACACTTGCGCAAGTTTTTACTAGCAGAAGTCGACTTTCGGAAATAGAACGAGTTCTATTCCTGAAAGTTTTCATTCGCAAACGGTGAGCTGTGATTGGCCAGTCAGAATCACAACACAGTAGCGCCCACGAAACGTTACTTTTAACCTGCTACGTTTGTTGTTCAACTTGCAAGTGTGTCATGTAGAACTTTCGCATGTAATTTGTGCAAGTTTTCTCGTGAAAGTTACTTGTGCAAGTGGCTTTTGCAAGAAACCTTCAGATGTGTCATAGGCTTAAGATCCACAGACGTTAAGACTCGGTAATGTACTTTTTGGTCGACGGAATCTCGAAGCCGAGAGATTGACTCTGAAAGCACTCGGTAGCTCTATTGGACGACAGCGGCCTGCTGCCAGCAATTAGCTGGTGTAAAGACTCATCGTATTTGTCTGATGACATCTCCTGAATGCTGACCAGCTTGGTTGGCATTCCACTTCATGCAGAAACACATTGACAAGAGCATGTAAATCCACTGTGACCGACCATGTTCACGTAACATATATGCTACGACTCAAGCCTGGTTGGACTCACGGCCAATAAGAATGAATTGTGTGCATACATTATAGACAATTCCACAATCCATTACATGACATGGGACCACACAACTCACAGATGATAAAGTCTTGCATGATGCTCCTGTAATGAAAAAGAAGTTTTCTGTAGCACAAGGGCAATTATGCTATTAGTTTCAGAATAGGACTCGGGCTAGGATCTTCAACTCCACAATTAAATCCACGATAGGCCTGAGTAATGGCCACTCCCTGAAAGTGCGTCTAAAAATCCACAGCATAATGGATATGCATTAAATTACAACATTATATGACAGAAATTTCAAAACATTTTTAATGACCACAACTGATGCTATTTTAATACAATCTAACAACTAGACTGTTTTATTGACCAAAAAATTAATGTATTTTGCAGTTACATTTTCCTGTATTATATTTAAATTAAATTTGTGCAAAAATGCGGCATTTCATGCCAATCCAGGTGTATTTCACAACATTTTACCAATATAAACTTAACAACAAGAATTACCAAAGTAATGTTAATCAGTTCTGTTATTTAACAACACAGTTTTGTTTTTTTTGTGCTGTTTTGTACACGCCACTGTCAATAACGGCCAAAGCAAATGACACTGCAAATAAAGTTCCTCAACAGAAACAAAATCACTAGATATGAACTGTAAATTAAGTGAGACGTGAATAGTGCAGTAGGTAATCACTGCTGAAAAGTTGGAAACACTCAAGATATTGTGATTGTTTGCATAACTGTTGCAAATTACTTCATAAAACTGGGGGGAAAACACTTGTAAAATATATAGAAATTAATTTTGTTGAAATACTGCAATAATACAATACATGATTTAACAGTAACTAATGATTATATTAATGAGTGTATCCACTAAAAACGGTTACCATCAACATATTACAGCTGGGAATTTCTACACGGTTGACTAGGTACTGTTACAATATTAAGGAACGATGTTGGCTTGATAACAACCTTTGTCTCGTTGCAGCAAATAAACTGAAAGATACAAAGTATTACGGCAAAACACGGCGATCGTGTAAAAGTGGTACACAATATTGCTTAACGTCAAACAGCTGAACAGTAAGGGAATAGAACATGTGAGTCAATGTGACACAGAGAGAAGAACTGACCGAGATGTGACACGCGGTCTGTTGAAGTACGACTTGATGAAGTCGACGTTGTCTATAAGACCCATGAACTGACGCCGGCTCACCCGCGACACGTCCGGTATCATCATCTCACGACTGCCGAGTTGACCACTGAACCACCCATACCACGACCTGCAAACACACGACGACGACGACGCATTTAACCCTTTGACGCCCACTGTTGCCATATGGGTACAGCTATAAAGCATCCTGTGCCAGACCGGGTTAAGCCGTCATTTGTAGTTTTTGACATCCGGGCACTCTGACGCTCAGAGTACCCGGATGTCAAAGATTAGAAATGATGGCTTAACCCAGTCTGGCACAGGATGCTTTATAGCTGTACCCACATGGCAACAGTGGGCGTCAAAGGGTAACCAGTCACTTCGTCCCAACGTCAACTCGCCCCAGGTGGGGCATCGCCATACTTCCAACTTTGCCTTATCGAAACTTTTGCAGTGGTCAATTGTTGCTTATTCAGTTTAGTCCCTGGTACTAATAGATAGCCGCCAAAAGTTTGGCTGGTGACATTGAATACCAACTCGCCCCCATATTTATGTGGGGCCAGTTGGTTACTGAGGCGAATTGACAGTGGGGCAAATTGACTGTAAACCGCGTCAAAGGGTTAAAATACATTTATAATGCAATGCACAACTACGTGCATTGAGCCGTAATCTGTATAACCTAGTGAGCCAAAAGGTATCATAATAATATTAACTACCTACCAATATGATAATCTATATAAACAGCTCAGAGTCAAAAACTATTACAACTGTTACAGGGTATGAAATAACGACAGCATTAAACCGATGACTCCGATGAGCTCTTGTCACGTGTACATCGATAGGATGTACTTCACTTACTCACTTTATTGGTCACTTATGAGCAGTACACTAACATTGCGGTGAATGTTAACTTAGTACAACTACATAATTAGCTGCGGAGAAGAGTATGCATGGCACACAATAGTTGGATACAACTGCCGCTGGCAGCACGCTTGCTTGCTTGTAGGAGTCCGTTGAGGTCGAAGATGGCACTGTGCTAGAACACTATTACACTCAAACACGGACTTATTTGTTGGGAGCAGACAAGAGTGAAACCATCATCAAATTCCCAGCATTCAGTTATTCCTAGCTACAGTGTACAAGTACCTCTTAAGACAGCATGTGGCCATTCGGTTTTGCATCTCTTTAACATAGAATGATTTCTTCAGCATAAAGCCGAGCCCAGGAAAAGTATCTCCGCGATAAACAACGTCTGGAAGTGTAGAAGTTCCCTCAAAACCTTCAACAGATTGATATACACCAGCAGCATTAAACAAGCAGCACAATACGAAATTAAGCAATATAGTCCCGTTTTTCAGCCACGCAGATGCTATGGTAAGAGATTTGGGCTTTCTGCATTTTAATTCAGTTGAAACCGTTAAAGACAATACAAGTTAAACTGATAAATAACGAGAACACAAAAAGGACACTAATCCCATAAAGATCCAGACTACAATAATACAACAATTTTCTAAAACTCAGCAAAATCACAGAGGACCGAAACCAGCTCGGATGCATAACAGTGTCCACGAAGCCCAGAAAACTGACCGTTCTCATTCCATGCCGTTGCTCCAATCAACGACTCATCATTGTCAAGAACTGGAAGACACTGTGACATATAGTGCAGGAAATCAGTCGTCGGAACCACCTCTTCCTCCAGCACTATCATGTATTGCTGAAACCACATATACATTCACTATGGAAAAGCAAACTTTGGTTTGGAATCGGTTTTTAAGAGACAATTCAATCTTTTTCATAGTAATAGTATCTGTGATTTTGGTTTTCCACAATGAACTGCACAGACTCCGCACAGCTGGGTTTGATTCACAATACACAGTGAAGTGTAGACAACTTACAACTTCATTAGACTGACAAAAGCATATTCAAAGTTTCAACAAAAGCACAGAAACAAATAAAACAATTTTCAAGTGAAAGGTATAGATGACATAGCTAACTAGTACTAACTTATGAACAAAAAAAACGAATGCTTAACTATTTATTCTACACGGGAAATCAACTAATAGCTTAACATGAAATAATTTAAGAAATAATTTTAACGTCTGAACCAAACTGTGCTTTTATGAAACAGAAACAGAAGTGTTTACTTCATGATAAGTGGTGACACATGTCCCACACACACACACACATGCCACTGCTGAGGAATGCATCATTCATGTACGGGTCCAATGTGTTTCCCCGAAGGCAGCATGTGTCATGTCATGTAGGCTAGCGAGGCAGACACCAAAAGTACTCCATGACCTCGCTTTTGCAGCATTCTTCGTCTCAATACAGCCTAATGACTCGCGAGTTTGCAATGTAGTTGTACTACACGCTGTGTACTAGCATCGTTAGCTTCAGTTGCATGCATAATGTGCTCTACAAATCGAAATTGCGGATTACAGGTGTCTCCATGACAATGCGCTATATACATATACATTTTACTTACTTAATAATAATAATAATAATAAATGAAATAATAAATCAGTTCAGAAATACATGTGGCAGATCTCATTCTGAGGTAAAAACTCACAGTTGAACTACAACAAGAGCGCACTGACAACTTACAGCCTGTGGATGCAGTTTCCACGCTTGATCCAGAGCTTTTTCAATCAGAACTGCACCACCATAAAAGCCATATCAGTATAAGCTTTACAAAATTTTGATGCTAACAAACAAAGCAACAAAAACTACAAGGAAAATCTCACAATAAATAACGATAATTATTATTATTATTATTATTAATCGGAAGTAATGATTATTACTCCATGAAGTGACATAATATGTTAGCATCAGTTATGCACATCACAAATTCGATTACTAAAAATGTGAATAAATTTTCTTGAGATTTTGGAAAGCGTTAGGCCAAGATTCGGCCAACAGCAAGAAGAAAGTGATAGAGTCTTAAGATATGATTTTAGTTAATAGCCAAGTCTCAACTTAAAACTTCAGTTTGATAATAGACCAAACCGTCAACATGAGGTCAAAGTTTAGTATTAAGTTTGGATTTATATCAAACAAAAGTCTTATATGATGATGATTAGTATAAATCTCTCGACTTAGATCGCACATAACTTTATTCAATGGCTCTACAGTGGCTACATTCACGGCTATATTACAGTCATCTCTACCAGCTGCTGGCTGCTCTTGTACACTGCAGCAGACTCCGCATCTCTGATTCCGCATCAACTTAGTCTTAACTTTCAATGTATTCTATCTGCCAAACAACTGCAAACTAGACAAAAGACACAACACAAAAAGCACAACAAGTCCCACAAGTTTCAAAAAAATATGAAATACATACAAATATACTTTGTACTGCTTTCTAGCTGCAGTTTTTCAAAACCGAAAAATTCAGCCAGGAAGCCAGACTCTTCAAATTTTATGTCGTACATCACCTACAAATAAAGCATGATCATCTTCTGAAATACACGAGTTATAACTAATACACTAAGCTAGAACAGTTTCAGTTATAGCGGCAATCGCACAGACAGGAAGAGTTATGTCCAATAAAGTCTGCACTCGTATACAGCAGTTCTAAGAGACTCCATACCACTGAAAATTACAGTCTGTGCATGATTCTGTGCAGTCTATATCGTCATGAAATTATAAATAAAAATCATGAAATTATAACTAAAATAGTGGCATCAAAACACTATTCAAGTCCACATTTATCCATGATAGCAGAGTACAATGTTGGTACTAAGTATAGCAATTTTATCCGTGTAAAATATTTCATATGGTAAAATGTACTGTCAAAATTTAATGATTATTAATACTAATTAGTATTAATTGATATTAATACTAATCACTCTAGTTTTCTCAATATTCAACACCAATATGAAATTCTCATGGGATCATGTTCTTATTAAGATGCCTGTGGAAAACAATATCAAACCAGTAGACAAACTATTTTTAGAGACAGAATTGTAAGAATAGTCATGCGTTTCTAGCTGACATATCACGCCGGCATGACATTGGTGAGAATGAGACTTACAGTGACCAACTTGGGCACAATGCCGGGGATGGCGAGCAGCGCTTCAAACTGCTGTAAGGCAGCAAGGTGACTTAGGCCTGCACACACACAACACGTCAAAATCTTCACTATTCTTCTCATCTGTCTCATTTTAATCAGCTACTATCTCGTAATAGCAACAAATGTGACTGGGGTCACTCAGGTTTGATTCCAGTGAAACTGTGACCAGATACGCAAGTCGTTGGTAACGTACGTCACGCATCGCAAAAAGGCTAAAATCACTTCAATACTCCCAAAAAAGCTCCCACATTATATGCTGATATGGAATAGTTGGTTTTGTGCACATTTTCCATAAGACAAAATAAAACAGCACAGAGGGAGCCACGCTGTACCAGTTAAGTCTGAAAATAAAGAACAAAGTTTTTAAATACAACTGACAATAAGAAGACATAAAACAAAATATCAAAACAAGAGGCTCAGCTATCGCCAAGGGACTGCACTTCAGTGGCACATTACACTGCACACCACAGGACATTTCGGAGATAATCTTTCCAGCCAATCTTTTGACCCATACAAATGTCCTTTCAACCACACTACAACTACGCATAAAACAAAAAAGCATCAACAACGACTAAAGCACAAAGAAAAACTACTGATATAGACAAAACCACAGTCTGATTAACACAGCTCAAATGCCATCCAACATGTAACTGAACAGATCAGGAACGATTCAGTAGCTGCCAAGACCTGCACACGTCACTTATCACTAAGCCAAGAAGCAGCATGCAGAACAGGTTTGTTTACCTGGTATAACAATGATGGGAATATTGAATACAGGATTTCCCATCATAGTAGCGTCAGCAAGCGGAGCTGGAGTAAGTTTTTCATCTAATCTTGAACCTGAACAGCAGCAGTTCACATCAACTGCTTGCCAATAAGGCAGCTAGTACCGTACAATACTGTTGATCAGTTATGCTGGGCTTGAAGCATCAGTTAGGTTGTTAGCAGGATAATATTTGCAATACTGTGATACGTGACTTTTTACACTGTCATATACCCGACAGGTCTTGCATACCCAACAGTACAGATTTCAACAGCAAACAGAGCAAATGAACCCATGTGTCTGCAGACTGGGCCCAGTCTGATACAAGTTCTGAGGCATAATCACAAACACAACAAGAAAGCCTAGCTAACGCCAGGTAAGCGCGCGACAGCCGTGTGTGTATCAAGACTTGTTTTTGCCATCTCGCTGCTGTTTCACGCCCCCTAGATGAAGAATGCCTTGCGATATCAATGCAATCTATACATCACTGAAAAGCACATTTAGTGGGCTACAATTCGTCGCTGACAATACGGGTCTGTCTTCATTCGTTTAGCTGTTATTGCCTCCGAAACACAAGAAATGTCGCGAAATTCCAAGAGAATTTTACCTTACAGCAGTTCAAGGTCATCCAAGGTCACCGATCTTGGTGTCAATGGAAAGCCCATATGTGACTTCCTATTAGTCATTAATTGTAACTATAGCCATATCTGCTACTGTTTTCGAGATATTCACGCTTAAAGATAGAAAACTGCTAATTTTACCCACCCCTCCCTTGTTTGATGCACCCGCTCGGGTGGGGGACTCCTTAGAATTTCTGGATGAAACTTACCTCACACAAACTAGAGGGATGGGGCTACCGTATAGTGGAAATTCCATAATCCTAACTTCAACCGTTTTTCTATGATACCACCGTCTGACAGACAAGACAGACGGACGGACGGACAGAGGGGCGGGCGATAGCATATACGCGCTATAGCATATATGCTGTCGGGCGTAAAAATGCTGTGTTTTATAACTGTTATCAGGCTGGCTTCAGTGCAAATAAAGTGCATCTTATAAATTACTGTCACTATTATTCTCATTATCACCACCATATTATACGCATTCTTTCAAAGCCACAAGAATGCTATCTGCAGGGACGGTAACCTTCACAAAGGTATCACTACAATTGAACACATAACAAACAAAATACATGATGTGTGCGTATGAGTGGCTGCCCAGCACCTGTATGAACTAAAGTGATGTCTGTAGACTGACTGGACACTGACAATAAGTACACATTATGTGTGTATATGCTGGCTAGACGGCGTAGGCATATAGATGAAACTTGGAGCATGACTACACGTCTTATTACTGACAAACGTTAAAGCAGGGCAACATTACAAAGACCGACAACAACCTTTACATTCCAGCCAGAGGATTAACCACTCAGTAACAGTGGATTGTGGCACACAGGCACCAGAATACACGTAATATGACATTTACAATCATCAGCTCAAGACCAGTAACAAACCTTTACAGAAGTCGGCGTATCCATCGTACTTGCGACAGAAAACTCGTTTTGGTGAGTTTTTCTTCAGATTCACGTCTGGCTTCTTTGCACCACCAGTAACTAACACACAAAAACACGCCCAGAAACTACGCCTATGAATCAAATCCTGTTTGACATATGGTGTGCTACAAATGCTGTTTACGATGTGATACGATAGGCGAGTTTAACGTGGAGTCGAAAGCTGAGTATTTAGCTTAATCTAGCACACGTAGCCAGAAACTGTTTACTTACTAACTTCAAACATTTATAATATTATCACACTAATACCACTCTTTTATCAAACAGTCACTAGGTACTGGTCTAAACAGAACGCTTAGAAATTATCGAAAACACTTCCGGGAATCAATTATACCAAAATTCAGTACAACTTAACATCAATTCTGAAAAAAATAATAAATGTCTACAAACTAACATACAGTGATCATTTATAGATATGAATGTACATGTAGCTCAAGCATTAAACATTCGAGAGAAATGAACTTTTTATGCAGTCACAATTCATTTAGCAGCAGAGAGTTTGACTTAGACATAAGTATCATGATCTGTGACTGAAAACATTTTATGAAAAAAACACAAACACTACATGCTGTGCAAAGATGCCCATGACTCAATCATATTTTCATTTGTCATGCATCTATTCACTGCACGTACATGTTTGGTAAGCACAAGTTGTCCAAAACAACACCGATCATTGATCAATAACTTACACTGTTTAAGAACGCAAAACCTCTTATTGACAGGTGCCGGCCACACGTCGGGTCCACCAAACTCAATCTACAGCGTGCATAAAGAACACACAATAAACATTGACAGGTTATCGGAGGTCATTATCATGCAGTAATATTACACAGTTTGTAGGCCTAATACAAAAATGCACAAGGTGCACCAAAAAAGCTAGCTTAAGTGAGAAAGTGAATAGATAAGCCAAAATGTGCATTACTACACCTAACGTGCAATGCGCAATCAAAAGAAAACGACAATGGATGAACAAAATTTTAAAAAATGCAACAAGACTTGCAATGACTCAGTGTTAACCAATGCCACTGTGCTGCTCTAGACATCCACAGATACACACACAAACACATACAAATGTTAGTGATCACCTATCGATGTACGGCGCTGGAGATCCAGTACAAGTGCTAGTACATGAAGGTACTCCCGTTACAACAGCAATAGGATCTATTGGTTTATGACAGCCATGGGCTAGATTAGAAAAGAGGCTCAGTGGTGAAGTGGTTAGCACTCTGGCTTTAGGGCTGAGAGGTCCTGGGGTTCACATCCCGGTCCTGCCAAGAAACCTTGGGCAAGCTGTTTACGCACATTGCCGCCCCAGTCTTCTCAGCTCTAAGAAACTGGGGTACAAAAGGGAGTATTCGGACTTCTTCTTCTTCTTCTTGTGTGGCATGCACCACTAGGGGTGCGTAGCACCAAACGCAGACATCAGTCTCCAGAGTGGACGATTCTGAGCCACAGTTATCGCCTCATCCAGTGAGAGATTGTTTGATCTCAGGTCTTGTTGGATATTCTTCATCCACTCCACGTAGTTCGAGGACGTCCTGGTGGTTTCCTCCAGTCCTCCGAAGGGGAAGCAGTTATGATACTCCTGGCATCTGTCTCGTCTGGCATTCTTGCAATATGGCCGAACAGAGAAAGACGCC
>Ga0056114_1001111_pt1 | contig 11534 bp, 6 predicted proteins | sample WorMetHERISLAND1_FD_77005 | JGI IMG/M metagenome (GOLD analysis project Ga0056114, IMG submission 77005) | Marine gutless worms symbiont microbial communities from Max Planck institute for Marine Microbiology, Germany - Olavius loisae HERON... ...
ATAGGCTCTCCATAGTAACTTTTGCTCTAGGACACACCGTTTAGCCACAATACATAACGTAACAGACAGACGACGACAGACGACGACGACAGACGACACAGTGTAGCAATAGCGCGACCGTTAGTACGGTCGGCTAAAAATGAAAAGCTTCACGAAATCCAGTCCTGCTTACGAAATCCCAGCATTCGCTCGCATTCAGTGGAGAACATTCGACTAGGATCTTGAGGCGACTTTAATCTCACCAACAGTCGATGTACGCCGGCGTCAGCGTGTCAATAGGGGCCTGATAATGTCGGCGGCTTACATCACTGATTTAACAGCAAGTTGCATAAACCCTAGGCTTGTTAGTAGACACTGGATTTCGTAAATTTTGTTGGATTTCGTAGATTTCGATTTTTATACCCACCCACCTCAAATCAGCAGTGGTCAGTTATAGTCATTAGTCATAGAATGATAGCGATACTAAACTGAACTTGCCTACATGTGATTATTTGGAGGAGTATCTCAGTACGTCAGCACACCCCGCAGGCCCGCACCCTCACCCCATAAAAAAAGCCTAGTCCTCAGAGTCAAAACCATGCAGTCAATGTCAAAGGGATCATGGGATTGGTCGCGTTTGATTGGTTCGTTCGTTGTCGTGCAAAAAAAACTCACAAGTTGTATATAGGCCTAGTAGACGAACTGATATGAGATTATCATGATCAGTCGACTGAAGCCATACGAAACGATTAATTATGCAGCAACTCTGTCCTGAAAATGGATCTCTAACTCCAACGCAAGATCAAGGATGATTGAAAATCCGTCACTGGATGTGATTGCAGCAGATCATGAGTTGCTCATTATCAACGATTAATGACAACAGTGGGCTTCTATGATACGATACGATAGTAGAGTTTAACGTGGACTAACAACAAGCCAAGCTGACGCTAAGATAGCGACCGTATACTGCCGCACAGCACAGCAGACTATCTAGTAATCGATTGTTGCTAAATAGCATCTCCAGCTGTTTTAGAGATAGGCCTATTCGTCTCTAAGCGTATTGGGGTCACTAGTTTAACCTTTGGGGTCACGTTACGTCATCGGTCACGTGACCATATGATGCCCCATAGATCATTTCCTATAGGTGTTCCTTAATTTGGAACGGAGTCTCTCTCCAGCCGTTTTCGAGATATTGGGGTCTAAGCGTATTGGGAATACAAGTTTGACCTTTCAGGGTCATGTTAACTTATACGTCGAACATTGATCACGTCACCATTTGATTCCCCATAGGCCATTTCATATTGATGGTCCTTTGGAACCAAGGCTCTATCTCTAACGGTTTCCGAGATATTCAATATGGCGAATGGTTCACGTGACCTTAAACAATCTCTAAACAAAGGTCAAGGTCATTCATGATTTTGCTACCTATCGATTCTTCACATACCACTTCATAGGCTGTGAATAGTAACTTCTGCTCTAGGACGCACTGTTTAGCAACAGTACAGTACATGTTACGTCACAGACCACGGCGACAGACGGACGCAACCGCACCGTCCGTAAGTCAACCGTAGGCCTATCGGAATACCCTCCAAATTTTAGTCTGTTTAATGAAAGCTAATTGTCACTGAATAGGTGGAAATATCATAATTGTAGGGAAAGTAACGAGTATATAGGCCTACGATAAAAGTTCATTGTGGTACTAGTACGGAGTCCGGTGCGGTACGGTGCGGTTTTTCGTCGGACCGACGTCAGATATAGGTCAAAGGTCAACAGTGTTTACATTTTTTCGGATGTTTGTGTTTGTTATAGTTTGCAGATATAATGAAGTTGACATTGTCTTTAATGCGTTTATCAGGCCAACTTGCTGAACGCCTGGAAAAATACGGACGCTATCATCCAAGCCCACTGACAATACAGCATATTGTTGAATTTGGTAAGAACTGCGCGGATGGGTAGCTTTCCAACCAAAACGTCGCCTAGGATCCTTGACTGACATTGCGCGGACGTTTTTAGAGTGGAGATAGGCAGTATGCTGGAAAAACACCGCGATCTGTGATGGGACGTGGAAAGATCACATTTGTTTAGTGGACAGCTCTAACATAATGCCTGGGGACGTTCTGGAGATTGTGGCCATAATATGTCATGGTTATTGAATTCTGTATTAATGTTATGTGTTCATTCACATTTCACAGTATGCTACTGACAGAGCTGCATTATCGGTCGATCACAATACACTATCAGATGATTCCTGACTTACACCACCATTTACCAATCATGCTAACAGCCACTCTGTCATTGGTGCCAGTTTACTGACAAACAACCGTGTCTTGTGTTAATGCCTTATCATGCTGCCTATTAATAACATCACATGCAGATGAACCCTTCCATTCAGTATTGTAAGATAGTAACCTTTCATCTAGTAAGTTCATCATATTTGTCTGTCATGGCTTCCAGAATATTTATTTGTAGTTTTATTTTATTGGTAGAGTTTTGTTTGGTTTAAGGAATGTAATATGTAGTATCTGTTTTGGTTAAGTTGGTGACTGATTGCAGTTGTTGCTTGGCCAACAGTTCAGGTGGATAAGCACTAAGCAGTAAGCAGAATGTACTCATATAAGCATTGAATGAATATGTCGCTAGAGTGTTTTAAGGATCAGAAATAGAATGATTTGTTGTGGCTGAAGGTAAACGGAACTCAGATGCTCGAAAGTCATTTGCTTTCCTGCGTAAGGAGATACCAGTGCGACTGGCAAACATAATGAACGAGATCAGTCTTCAGCCAAGTGTTCTGCGACAGATGCCCTCAGTGCAGGAAGTGGCCGGCTGGTATGTGTGTTATTTACTTAACATATAAACACAATTAACTTCCTAGTTTTGTAAGTACTGTTGATGTAACAAATTACATCGTGGCCAAAATTACTTCCAGGTACTGCCATACTGCATTGGCTCTGGTCAACTCTTTCCCTCCAGCTGCCTACCAACTACCTGCCTTTGTGGCTTATTGACAACAGAATGTGCTGATTCTGGAGAATGAGCACTGATATCAACTATGGACCAGGTTGGGACAGTAGTTCATTCAAAGAACTTTAACGCATATATGTTTTGGAAACTATGACATGGCCCGTCGGTGCGTGTAGCATGACATTCAATAGTAACCTTCACTGGCTGTATGATAACAGACGGATGCACTGTGGTGGCTGTAAAGAAGCCTTAAGGTGCAGTGCATTATGGGCTGCTAAATTCAGTCAGGCTGGCTGACAGGTACTGGTGCCTGTGTACTGTGGTGACTGGAGGCCACACTGTCTAGCAGGGGCTTTGTCGCATGCATATGGCAGCATCATGTCAGCACACACACACACTATCAATTTCCTTTGTAGTTCACTGTGGTAAGGGCTCTTGCACAGTGATGAGTCTTCTAGATATTTTAGAAATATAGTACACTGGCTGAACAATCCCTGCCCCACAAGTACCTCAGTCCCTAGTATACACTCAGGTCCTTTTGGTGATGGCTTTCGGGCACATCAGTGGCCTCAGCCTATGCGACTATACAAGCCCTGCCTCTTCTGGAAACTGGCCAAAGGACCTTTTACTGGTAATGAGTCATTCTTACATGTTGATATTTAAATTCTGTTCAGTTTGTTATTGTGTGTGGCATGTGCTGATGGCAGGTATGAGCAGAGCTTTGAAGAAGTGATGGAGTTTGAAGATGCTGATCCAGAAAACATCAAAAATCTCGAAAAGTATAGATTTTTATAGTATAGTATAGATTTTTATAGTATATATTTCCACCTGTTTATTACTGATATGTGTAACAGTGATTTGCACATGTGTGTCTACTCAGTATGTTCATGTATACACATATTTATTAAAGCATGTAGCTACTGTGACTGCAAGTTTTTACTGTTAATGATTTGAGATGTGTTTTTATTAAAGAATATTTGTGCTTCTGCAGAACGATGCGAAGGTACTCTGTTTCCCCGATGTCCACATTTCCACCTTTGGTGTTTTCACATTCATTCTTACTTTCTAGTTTTGCTAGCACTGTAACTGGAAGACTAATGAGCAGAATTCTCAACAGCTAGTTGAATGATGTCCAGTGTTGGTTGTAGTTTCTCGGAGCGATTGGACCAGATACAGAGACGGCACCTGACTGTTGTCGAGACGATGGCTCATGGACTGATGGAGATGAAAGACGCTGCCACGGCTAAGAACATGTCACTCTACGATGTTGAAGGACGCGTTCAGTATTTCCTCGACCGGTTCTATCTGATGCGTATCAGTATTCGCCTCCTGATACACCAGCATTGTGAGTCGTGGCGCTTTCTCTCTGTTTCTGAGTTCCATTGAATTGTAATATAAATGTTCTTCTTGGCACTCTATCGGCCAATCCTGTAATGGCAAAAAGGAAGCCACCGATAGGAGGCAATATGCTATGTACCAATATTGTGGACACTTGAGCACACGAGGAGGTTTTTTTAGATGCAGCAGCAAAGGATCGTGGATGCCTTGATGACCAATCACAATAGAGCAGCAGTCCGTGGTTGGTCAGTCTGCCAATCACAGATGACAGAAATCACTTGGAAGGATTTACACTAAAATCCTCATACTTAGATTACCAAGCTAAATGTTCCATGACTTTCACCAGTATATGTGATGACGCCGATTGCAGCTCTAGTCTGTTCAGTGTCTGTGTGTGTGTCTGTTGCGTAGTGTTAGTGTTCAGTGGTTTCGATGATGACACTCATGTCGGCTGCTTCAACCCGGCCTGTGATGTCCTTGCCATTGCTAGAGGTCTGCTTTTCTCTCAGTCTCCAGTGGCACCTGCAATAGTCACAAACAGAAGCATGCCACGCACGAGTTTACCGTACCTTACCTATTCTTCCGGTTGGATGTCGCCCACAGATGGCGCCCAGGCCGCCCAGATGGGCCCAATTGCACTTCCCCGTTAAGCCGAAAGGCGACAGAAATCTCCCAGAAGCTTGGCAAGCTTCAGAGGTAGAGGCCAACGTATGTCACCTAGATCTGTATAATTCATATGGTGAAGAATAAACCTAGCGAGTAATCTCTCATGAGTTACTTGATAAACCAGTTCAGTTGCTGAATAAAACAGTTTCAGTCAGACGTCACAGGCAGACCAACCACTTATGAGCAGGATGGTACTGGCTCGGCCCTGTCCTCATCCGCAGTCTCTCCGAGGGGAGATGTGAACAGACTCTCCTCTTCTAAGGGTGTCCCTCCCCCTAAAGCCTTAGTGTAGGGACACTCTTGTCTGAGGAGTCGGACCAACAAACTCACATCGGTCGTGGCTTCATCAGATGGTCAATCACCAAACATCTGTTAAAGCAGTGTGACTGCCTATACCAGTGGAGTCCATACGGTAACATGTAGTAAAGCAGATCTAGTATATTACTGGATAAACCAGTTTCTATACTGAATAAAATAGTCTCTCACCGAATAAGTTAGTTTTGGTCAGCCACAAGTTTATAACGGTGATAAAAAACAGATAAGGCAGTGTAAGAGCCACAAGAATAATTCTACGGGTGAGCTACTGTGTCCATACACATGTTACTTGTTCTCATGTGCAGTGTTAGTGCTGTGGAGCGTAGAGTTGCACATTATTGTCAACACGAGTCAGCTGATCGCTACGTCATTCAGTTCCTTGTCGAGACTTTTTTTAACAACTGCCGCATAATTATTCTAATGTCAAGTTTACGCAGCAATGAACTGTTAATACCAAAAAATGTTCTGCTAATTCAGTTGTGACGTGCTGAGGTAAATACAGGTGCATGTGTGTTAGCGATGTGTTGATGCAATTGTAGATGCATATGAGAATGCACGCTACCTGTGTGCGGACTACTACAAAACAGCGCCTGAATGCCAGTTCCGTATCCTGAGTCGTGAGTCTCAACTCATCACTGTTCTGTTGCCATTTATCGTTTTCAGGCGAAGACATAATAAAGTTATGTGACTAATTAACATACTCATCTTGCAAGTTGCAACCAGTTGAAGCTAGTGTCACACCTATGTTTCATTGATTTACACGGTGGTCTATAAAAATTTGGCAGTAAACTTATGTCAGTAATTTTGGCAAATCTCAAATGATTTTGATAATTTTTACACAACATTAACAAGTGATGAACTGCGCACGTCTCGGTACCAGAACACCAAGTTACTGCATTCTGTCGCAGGTTCATTTCTAGTTACTGTGGTACAAAAATCATCAAAATTGGTTATCAACTTAAGTTTTCTGTCACATTTTGCTGTACCACAGTTTATTTTCTGTACATAGTGCATGCAGGTCCTGTGAATATTTAACGTTATATGCTCGGGTGGGTGTGGCTAAATTTCACATAGCCAATAGCAGCATGACGAGGACAATCGTCTGAGATGACATAGGTTGTGGACACAGTTGGAATGTAATAAAACTCATTTCATTGCCTGGGCACTGTTTAACAGTGTTTGACTTAACTTCTGATAGCGGCATACGTTTGTACGAGGTTTTCCTGCTTTCTGTCTCTTGTATTGTGTGTTTTTGTAAGTTTTTTATTTGCTGTTTTGACTGTATTTAGTGTACATACAACATGTGCATTTGACATGTGTTAATAAATGTAAACCGATTGATAAGTTATTCATGTAACATACCAGTAGCATTTTGTTTGAGTTTCACTATAGATAGCTGGGTTCGTAGGCTTATTAGACATTGAGAGTAAGAGTGCGCATTGTCTGGCTTCATGTCTTTACTGGCAGCCAAATATCTACCTTGTACCTTACTTGTTTCTGTTACAAATGTTTTCACTGATGTTTGGTGTTTGACAACAGCGTACGACACTGAAACCGGGGCAAACATTACAATGACCTACATACCAGCACATCTCTACTATATGCTCTTTGAATTGATTAAGGTTAGCATGTCTGTCTGTTTTTTGTTAACATGACCTTTGCACAAACAAGGGGGTGGAATATCTTGAGAAAATTATTTCACTGGGGTATGCAGTAAGTTCGTGGTGGAGTTTTGCCTCCGCAGCTGATCGCCAACGCTTGCAGGCACTCTTACAACGTGGCATCCGTAGTGGCCTATGTTCCCCAGGAACACCTAACCTCACAGAACTGGCAGAATCTGTTGATGACACACTATTCCAACGCATCATGCACAACCCGTACCACCTCCTCCCTGAACGGCGCGAACTTGTATATAACATCAGATCAAGACATCACGATAGGCAACTAAGTATTATCTCCGGTCAGCTGCGCGAACGGAATTTCATTTACCGCATGTTGTTCAAAGACTCTTATTAACTGTTTTATTACAGTTTTTACTGCCGAGCTTTTATTCGTATTTTTACTTGTATTTTAATCTTGTGCAGATGCGTTCTGTCATTCTGTGTAATAAACGAATATGTATGTATGTATGTATATATGTATTATATCCTTTGAATTTCTGCAACATCTTTACATTGCTGAAAAGTAGAGTGTTTGAACTACAGTTTGGTGAAAACTGCATGATCGTAGGCCCGTTTTGTTGCAGTTATACCACAACGTAACAGATAGATGGACAGACAGACATGACCGTACCTATTACTGCACTTAGCAGAACTTATGCACGGTAAATGTAATACAGTTGACTGAAATTATTGAGGAAAACTATACAAAACCTGAAACTGGTGTGATTTTATGTACTAGAATATCACAGACACCTCAACACCTCCGAGTGTTTTAACATTGATGTTTAGGCATCCATTGTATAGCAATATAGCTGCATGGAGGGGCATAATCTGACCAGATGAACTTGTACGGTAGTCATTTAACTCTTTGACGCCCACTGTTGCCATACAGGTACAGCTATAAAGCATCCTGTGCCAGACCGGGCTAAGCTGTCATTTGTAATTTTTGACATCTGTAGACTCTGACACTCAACCCTAAGCGTCAGAGTGCCAGGATGTCAAAAATGACAGATAATGGGTCTGGTACAGGATGCGTTTTAGCTGTGCCCATGTGGCAACAGTGGGCATCAAAGAGTTAAATTGCTATTTAAGATGACACTAGATGTAGTAGTTAAGCTTGTGTGAATATTTGCAATGATCTGCTGTCGCGTTGTCTTGTAGAATGCATTACGAGCTGTTGTTGAGTTTCATGCCAACAAGCCTTCACTGCCGTCGATCAAGTTGCTGATATGTAAGGGCCGCGAAGATGTGAGCTTCAGGGTCTGTGAAGTTTGTGACTTGAGTTGTGACATTAGTAAACATGTTTGAATATGTGTCTGTGTGCAAAGAATGTGCGCTGGTCTAGGTAGCGTTGTAAAATAAGCCCACCTCGTTTCCTAGCCGATTGTCGTTAAAGGCAACTAAACCAGTGTAGTTTTGTTTTGCGTTGCTTGCTTTTTCTGGCTTGTATTTAGTTTTCTGTGTCCTTATGTTCCAGAACATCCAACGTGAATGGCACTGTATAGCTTAATTGTGCTGATGTGCCGTTAACAATCTACTCACTCACACACTCACTAGCACCATGCACTGCCTAGTCACAACAGTAGCCCCACTAGGTTCATGTTTGCGGCAGTGCTGGCACAGTCTGCTTGCTTTCTCGGAGCAGATTGTGTACAGTAATTTCTAAGGAATGATGTTATATCAGTTCTGAGATGGATTTCCATTGACAGCTTATCACTGCTTTAGCCTTTAACTTTATATCACTCAGTCGCAATATTGCCAGTTATGATTTCTGACTTCTTGTGTGTTCTCTCTTGCCATTTGTTTGAGTATGCACTCACTGATTGCTGATGTCAGCACAGTTGCTCTATGTTGTGCCTAGATATGAGTGGTAAGTATGTAAGTAAGTAAAACATAGATTTATACAGTGCTAAACGGGTGTGCCTGAAATAGATGTATGAAGATGTCTCTTCATTGTCACTTAGGTCAACTCAGCCTAGCCATCCTTTATGGGTAGACACAGTGAACACCAGTGAAAGCCGAGGAGTAAACGGGCACACCACGGGATAGACTTGATCCTTGGTCAGACGGTGTGAGCTGGTGTCTGGCTGAGCACTGTATATGCAGCGATATACACTGGTGTGTGGCTCCTACAGACTGGACCAGTAAGCCGTCTCTTGAGGGACATCTAGCAATGCACCAGGTAATATATGTGGGACAGAGCTTACTCAGCCTAGCAGAATCAGCCTTGTCAATGCCATGCGAACATGGTGAAGCTTGTACCACAGTTGCCTTTGTTTACTTGACTGCTTGGACACTGTCAGTTGTTACCTTTCTGCCCCCTGACGTGGACTTGACCTTGGTTGAGTTGATCTCTGATCATTGTGTGTATTACTGCGTCTATTACTGTGTGACAGCTGTCAGATGAAGGCGGTGGTGTGTCGAGAAATGATGTTGAACGGCTGTTTCGCTACATGTACTCCACTGCGCCTCGTCCGCCGTCCCCCAACACTGGCGACTCCGCTCCACTGGTCTGTCTGTCTTTCTGCCACAGTTCAGAGGAACAGTTGTTATTGGTCTGAAATACCAAAGATATACAGTCTCGTTGCTAAGTCTTTTGATTTTAGTATTTTCTTATACGTCACAACTCACGTCGTCACTGACAGCTAGAGTAAGTAAATGTCTATTTTGTAGAGTCTGATAACATAAAACATACAACGAGATCACGCCAATCTGCAATTTGAACTGTTTTGTCAGATAAATTGATTGATTTATTGAATTAGTCAATTCAAATGAAGTCATTTTATGTAATAAATGAGCCTTTCAATTTAGTGCAGTTTTTCTTGCACATATATTGTAGTTTGATGCTGAGATCATTGTTGTTTACGTCAACTGCAATCATGCTACGACCACCGTCCCACCAAACACCAGCTACTCTGTGCCACTAGTCTGTTCGCATATACTTCGTGCCTTGTGCATGTAAATACCTGAATGCAGTGCACCGTTATTGAGCACTGGCACTAAAACTTACTATAAACATTAGTTGTAACTTATATTAGTCAGATGATAGTGTGCATTTCAAACTGTTTGATACAAACTGTTGCATTGAATCAAACTGGTTTTCCCTCAATCTGCATGCTGTAATGGCAACAATCTTATTCCACACCTAAACACTAAACAGTGGTTGATATTAATTAGTTGGTAATTATTCCATCAGTCACTGTCTATCTACAGTTTCCGTTGTCATGGTGATGTTTTTCGTAGTGACCGATGTCTGATGTTTATTGATGTTGTATCCAGGCCGGCTATGGATATGGATTGCCAATCGCTAGACTCTATGCCAAATACTTCAATGGTAACCTCATTCTAAACTCTGTCGACGGCCACGGCACTGATGCTGTGATATTTCTTAAGGTTTGCTGCAGTCAGTTGCTTAGACTTCTGTTTGTTTATTGAAATTCAGTCTTTGTCTGTCTGTGATTGACGTTCACATTTTTCAGTTACAGCTACCAATCTGGCTTGCTAACCTGTCTGGGGAGGATGATTTCGTAACAGGTTCCCACAATCTAAGTGATGCAGAGCTTTGGGGGTATTTTTCGCTTTGCAGTAATTGGAATATATATGACTTTTTTGAGTTGTTTAACAGTTAATGTCACAAGGTCTTATATTCTTGCCTTCACAAGTCACTGATGGTTTGATAGGTGACACCATAAATTCCAGGCATTATTGTGCCTGAATTATTTGAACATTCATGACTGCACCGTGAGAATTTTTGTAACTGAACTTAAGTGTACTTTATTTTAGTTTAATACTTATTGATTAGACTGGAGTAGGCCTTCAGTCAACCATGACTGTTGGTTTAGCATCGTTGAAGTGGATCGCCAATTGCTGTCTGTTTCCTGTTTCCTTGGCAGCTTTTGTTTACCACAAGCAATCGACATAGACCTTTCACAGTTGACAGGTAACCACGAGGGGTAAACTGTTGGCTGTGGCCGGCCACCACTCCTTCTTCCGAGTTGTAAGAAATTGGAGTTTAAGACTGTCAGCGTTGATGGACTCGGATCTGTCATGGGTAAATGGTAAGAGCGGTAGATAAAGCTGACGCTATGCTGATGCTTTCAAGCGCTCTATAAAATCGGACAGTCATTTACCATTTACCATCACCTCATCATAGTCACCACCTTCGCTCTCATCACCTATCACTCCCTCTACCTTTCACTCCAAACTTAAAACTCATCTCTTTTACATATCCTTTCCTCCATAGTCACTCATTCCCTCCGTACTGCCTTCACAGATCTTAAACCTGTACTGAATTAAAGGGGCACTGGTACTGTTTTAGTTTCTGGCTACGTGTGCTAGATTATTCTGAATACTCAGCTTTCGAGTCCACGTTAAACTCTTCTTTTGTATCGTATCATAACAGTATGCAAGAGACATGTAAGTAGCATGATCAATTAAAGTGTCCAGTAATAACAACTAAGACACTCTCCGTCATGCCATGCGTGGATAACAGATACGATACAATAGGAGAGTTTAACGTGGACTGGAAAGCTGAGTATTCAGCTTTATCTAGCACACGTAGCCAGAAAAAGAAACTAAAACAACCAACGCCAGTGCCCCTTTAATACAGTACAG
>Ga0056114_1001114_pt1 | contig 11524 bp, 7 predicted proteins | sample WorMetHERISLAND1_FD_77005 | JGI IMG/M metagenome (GOLD analysis project Ga0056114, IMG submission 77005) | Marine gutless worms symbiont microbial communities from Max Planck institute for Marine Microbiology, Germany - Olavius loisae HERON... ...
CATCAAGTTACACATTCATTCAACTCCCTCGTTTTCTACTCACGCGTTTTCAGCACCCCCCCCCACCCCTGGCGCCGCCCTTGCCGACCGAAGTAATTATTCAGCACTTTGTGACTTTTTCATGACGAGAGCTCGCCGTTCGGAAAATAAAGCATCGATCGACTATCCCGAACCCGCGAACCGTATTGAGGACTTGCAACGGCGCTGAGTACCAGGTTAAAATTTTTTTATCTATGCCTATCTATGCATTTCGTGGCGCCATATTGGGGGGTATTTCCAGAGAACATATAGGCGGCGTCGCCTATATATTCTCTGGTATGGCGGCGTACAAAATGATCCGCCTAAAATTCGAATTGGCGTGCAAGTCCTCAATATGTTAAAATTGTTAACGGACACCAAAACAGACGAAATCTGCACTAACTAGTGCCCAAATACAAAAACACACGAGGCAAATTTGACAGTTGAACGAACACCAAAGTGCAACTATGAACACATTAAAAGAGTTAAATAACCCTGGAAAAGTCAAAGGCACTGGTCGTAGTTTGAAAGTTGCTATATACACGTTGAACCTGGGCAACATTATGATGACTTTGACGTTGAAATTCACTGCCGAAACTTTTCGTTTAAATAGGCGTCTGGCGGCCGGCGTGTGGTGGTGTGAAGGACTTCGATCCGTCAGCTGTGCTGAGGGCAGCCGCTGGACGGTTCGTCTTGCATTCAGGCCACGATCAATATGTAGCACTGCGCGGCACGATGCTAGCGTCCGTCGCTTCGTCCTCCTTTTCGTGAATGAAATCCCGGCCGGGCCGGGCTGCCCGGCCTAGCGTAGTGGCGCACTGTGATTGGTCGGCGGTGATTCATGCTCGACAGAAATAGACGGCGGCCGCAGTGACGTAATTGTCGGCGCGACATAATGTCATCGTACGTTTGCTGTACATTAGAAATTTATCAACATTTCATCGCTCGCTGCCGGCTAATTAAGTCATCCTTCCATTCTAACGAGCTGCTGCACTCTACTGATGAATAGTGTCGTGTGTTGGCAATAGGCATAATTATACAAAACTGGCGTTGGTTGTTTTAGTTTCTTTTTCTGGCTACGTGTGCTAGATAAAGCTGAATACTCAGCTTTCCAGTCCACGTTAAACTCTCCTATCGTATCGTATCGTATCGTATAGCTAGCGGAATACTTCCTTGTTACTGTTAGGCCAATGCTATGTGAGATGGGAGCTACATCTAGTGCCGCAGCCCCACAGTTGCGTGAGGATGCAGAGCTTGCAAGATGTCGCAGCTGGGAGACGACGAATGAGTTAGTATAATATATAATAGTATAAAGAAACAATCTGCAAACCAATAGGCCTAAGGCAAGGCGCGAAGGCAGATGGGCTGAGAGCGCCTCGAGGAGTCGAGGTGTGTCTACACGGACTAGGTTGCCAACAACACAGAACCAAAATACGGGACACTATGGGGTCTCCTCCCTAGGCTCCCTCTCGCCCCTCGCCCATACCATTTCCCTCTACCCCCACACCCCTTCCCTCCCTTCTCTTTTCCTAGAAGTAGGCACCCTTAAATTCAGCTCAGGTGTTTGGGGGAGTGCTGTACACCCTGCGGGGTCTGCATGGGTGTGGATCCCCAGCCGAAATTGAATTTTGTGCATTTTAGCTTTAAAATATGACATCTGGTGGCAGAATTGCAGCAAATTTAATTATTTTCCTGAGAATTAACTTACAAAAGTTTGTATAGTTTGAACAGTATTGAGGCAAATCATGTAGTTTGTAAGACTTAGGCTATAGGAAGTTCTGCCTCCTCGCCTCAGTGAAGCTATACACCCATGAGCGTTGCTTCCTGAAAAACGTCACTAGCGCAATGAGGTAATTAGCCCGTGTACGTAACCAAATAATTTCTTGATTACAGATACCGTAACTTTGTGAAGACATAGATAGACAAATACATGCTAGGCCTAATTTACAGTACCAATGACAGTACAATGTAACGTATCGTCACGCAACCCGCGAACAACTGGCGATCATTTGCGGCCCAGCAGCGCAGAGAACGACTTGGGCCTATTTTGTACTGCAATTTAATATGAATCGACGCGGAACACAAGTCACAGAGTCCCAAATACGGGACGCTCAGGGAAATACGGGCGGTTTTTACCGCGCGATGCTACACAGAGAGCGGTATTGCCACCGCAAGTCGTCTGTCTCTCTGTCTGTCTGCCTGTCCGTCCGTCCATCTCTCCATAGGTATCGAGATCACATACGTTGGAATTCTTCGAAAATAATTTAACATTTAGTTAGCTTGGTGCTCGCTCTCAGCAGACCCCAAATCATGGATCTATTCCAAGGGGAACATCATTTTGGTCGGAATAGGGGTCGAGTGCGGAAAAGGTGGCTTTCGGCGTAAATAAGCTGTAATATCTTTGAAACGCGGCAAGATAGGACAATAGGAAGTAACATACGCGCTTTCGATTGGTGCCAAAATCCGGCCTATAGGAGGCTAGGATAACCTCTAAGCGATATTCAAGGTCATTGGTACTGTAAATGCCACAAAATTGACAAAATCGGTCATTGACGTTGACGTATCGTGATCAAACAGATCGTAATTCTTCGAGAACAATTTCATGGCTGATAAGCATAGGGTCTTCAGTCTCTAGGGACTACAACATCATGGATCTACTCCAAAGGGAACACCCGAAATTTTGGCCGGAATAGGGGTGTGATGTGGAAAAAATTGGGACGCGATGTATTGTATTGATTGTGGCGTAATGGTGCGTCCTAGAGCAAAAGTTACTATTGACAGAGTCGTATATGACTCACATATGCGCGACTGACGACAGACAGACAGACGGATAGACAGACGCCGGCGTCGCTTAAGTCTCTTTCTTGAGGGGGCTTAATAACCAGATTAGTTATTGCAGTTTCAGTTATAAGTGTAATTGCAGACAAAAGTTAACATCCTGTAACTTATATGTAATTTTGATGGTGTATTTTGTTTTAATATATATTTTATTTTTTGTGATTATTAACCGCCAGTATGCATAACCGTTCTTACGCATAAACGGAATTTTAAAAACCAAATTACTTTTGCGTCGGTCCGTTGACGTCATAAACGCTCAATACGTACTGGACAGGCGGCTGATTACATGTCAGTGTTAAGAGTGTAATCGGGTCTTGATGGCTGATTGGCTGCGGAGGCGGGGTCCGGCCACTCCGCATCCCGTTGCCATTGACAACGAATGACGTCATTGATGACGCACGATTCTGCCGGTAAGAAAACTCGGAGACTGGCGGGCGGCCGGTACTGTCGGCTTAATAGCCGTGCAGCTGGCTGGTTGTGACGCCATGGGAATAGCGCTGATATTTGGAACGTGACGTTATGGCAACCAGCTGGCGTGTACCGGATAGCTATTTAACCCTTTGACGCCCACTGTTGCCATATCGGTACAGCTATAAAGCATCCTGTGCCAGACCAGGCTAAGCCATCGATCATTTGTAATTTTTGACATCCGGACACTCTGACGCTCATTCCTGAGCGTCAGAGTGCCCAGATGTCAAAAATTTCAAAGGATTAATAATGGGTTAATAAACGTTGCCTGCAGTGACCGCACGGCGGTAATCCCTCCCCCTGAGGTCAGAGGCGGCGTCATCTGCTGTCGTTCCCATAGTTTCACATAGCCGTAGACCGGACCACCGTGGGAGGCGACCTACCGACCGACCGTCTCGTTTAAAGATAGCATCACTCTGATGACGATGATGACCGTTTGACGTCAGCAACTTGATGAGCCAAGTTCGATTCACTCTACGAATTGTGCAAACAATTTGTTTGAGATGTGAAACTGCGTTCAGACTGAAACTGAAAACGTTTAAATCCTATATAATAAGTAGCAAAAGTGCATGAAAAAATCGCTGAATAAAATTTCGTTCGATACTTTCGTTGTAACTAAACTGTATCTGTGTTGCTGATATGTTGACTAAAGAACGACTTCAAACATGGCTGCGTTTTGACCCAAAATGGTTTAATCTTCACAGTCTGAAATCAGACTCGGGAGGAAAAGTAACATGTTCAGTCAGTGGTACAGCTTTCCTCAATCCGAGACATGACTTTTTTAATCCAGGCCACTTGATGTGTCGCTGGAAGGGTCGCTATGGCCGCGTTTCCTAGATTTCGAGGGTATCGCGTAATGAAAAGCACAAACGAGGCGTGTAGTGGAGCGCTTGTAGTGATGTACTGTTGATCGTTTCTGTGTAGATTACATCGCCAAACATGGCAAGCTGAGCGAGAAAAACGCCCGTGTAAAATTCACTCAGATCATCGACGCCGTTGACTACTGTCATCGCTGTCGAGTTGTACACAGAGACTTAAAGGTCAGTCTCCACTCAACACACTACTAGTTGTCGTCGTACTGATTTGTCGAGTTATATGATTTCATTCATAAACGACCTTGTCATTTGCTATCATTAATGCTTGGTGTAGGTGTCCGATTTAGCCATGTTGGGTTGAGTTAAATTTGATATCACCCCTACCAAAAAGTTTGAATCATTTCTAAATTTCGCTCTCAATAATTACCAATCACTTCTCTAAATGTAACTCCAGTTTTTTTAATTGTTATTATCCATTGTGCTATTGTTATTGTTATCACTGTCTTTATTTGCACTTGTTTCATATTATGTTTGTTTAATTTTTATTCAGCTGTTTGGCTGCTCAGCCGGAAGTGTGGAATAAAACTCAGTATCAGTGTCCTTTTTTGATAGAAAATGTTATGAATGTCGGATCTCCTTTCATGTTACCAGAGGTGCACATAAATTGATCGGTTTTAACAGCGACCACGTGGTTCGATGGAAGACATGCGATTTTGAGGTAGTCAACCGTTGTAACTTTACCTCTGTCTCGCATCCTTTCCGAGATACATCGACTTACTGGCCGAAATCGTGGAATTTTCATACCCTCCTATATTTGAGGCCGCCGTTCAGGCTGACCCCGTCCGAATTTGCTAACAGCGATTAGTGGTGAGAGAACTAGAATAATGGTGCTCGCCGACATTCAAAATAATTCAACGATATTTTAGTCGTTTTGATACAACATGATCCGAGTGTCGCAGACGGACAGACGGAGGAAATTGTCATGTGAATATGGTGCGTTGACTTTATGAGTGAATGCGGATTTGTGATCAAAATGATCATGAGCAGTTTGGTCTGAGTCATTGTGGTGATATTACATGATATCATATAGTCAGCTCGTTCACGAGTTCTCGTTCTTTTGTATTCTGGTCACTGCGAAGCGCTGCTAAAGTTCTGTGACTCGTCAATGACTTATGTTCGTTACAATGATGTTTTGTGTATTCACAGGCGGAGAACTTATTGCTGGACGCCAATATGAACATTAAAATAGCAGGTTTGTTGAGTGTGCTCATAGCTGCATATACGACAGTATCAGTATTCACTAACCGTCACTGCATGGTCAGAGGACAGTTGACAGCGGTTAGCGGGAGAGAAAATTTGTATAGCATGCTATTACTTAGCGCGAGCGCTTAGCACCCAAGCCTATGCACCGTCCATGCACGGAGTGGATGATCTGCGTATGAAGACCCCAGAAGCCAGTGTAAACATGTTGGACGCTTTAAATCATGTTCAGAAATGTCGTTTCTGGTCTACGGGCCAGTGAGTCTGAGCTATGTGGGAAAGGCCTACTGTGGAGGTGGTATGTCTGTCGTGCTGCGTTGTGGGTCAGATGGTCTCATAATCTGCTGTGGTAGGGGCCTACCGTTGTTTTCTGTCAATTGGCTGCCATTTCTGAGATTGCGAAGCGTTGTTGGCCGTAAGTCCGTAAGTAAGTTTATAGCTGCTAGTGTAAGCAGTGCTATGGATACTAGGCCTACTTAAACCAGTGACTGTTAGTTTAAAACAAATTCTTGTCGTAAGAGCCTCTTCGTCTGATGAAGTAAAATCTAAAATCGTACCATGACACAAGCACACTGGCTAAGCTGTGCAGTGCAGCATTCGTAGCTGATTGTTTCATTAGTTTTGTATTAATGTAAAAATGTCGTTTTTTGATACTAGTGTAACGATGACACCAATTAAACGTAAAAAACGGCAAAAATTCGTTTATCGTATTTTCGCATGTAGAATTTCGTGTCATCATTACTGACTTTGCTGGTCATCGTTACAATAGTCTGCGCTACCGCGCAGCCTGTGTGTGATATGTCAGTGAACTGTGTCTTAATTTTCTTTTTTTATTCTCTGTTTTATTCTCTTTTTATTTTTGTCATAAGTTGCGTTTGTCAGCTTTTTCTTTAAAGAATAAAATGTAGTGACATGAAATGAATGAATGAACATTATGTTTTACGTAAAAAGAAATGGGATGAAATCTCCTCCAGTTTTTCTTCTTGCCCGGCACTTCCTGTATTATCCGTTTTACAGGCCAAGAATGATACCTGTCATAAGGGCATGAAGTCTTAGGAGTCCAGAGTTATTTCAGAGTGTTGGGATTATGAGGGGTCAGTTTGTACGCGGAATGATTGTTGGCGTGAATGCGCGTAGACTTCGGTTTCGGCAACTATTTCACGCCGGGCGAGGAACTGGCGACATGGTGTGGATCGCCGCCGTACGCTGCTCCCGAGGTGTTCGAAGGCAAAAGATACATAGGACCTCACATTGACGTCTGGGTATGTGTCGAGATAACAGCAATATTACTAAATATCACTATCAATGTACCGCGACGTGTTTATGACCCTGATCTGTACAATGATGAGGCCTCGTGGGTGTTCTGTGACGCCACGAAACAGGTAAGTTAGGTTAAATTATTTCCGGTCCAAGCGGGTTGCCGAGAAAACGGCAAATACTAACTTCAAGACATTTTCCCCGCCGTATATATACGTATACTCTGTGCATGTGCTGTGCACAACACAATTACAGGTAGAAAGTTTAGGGAAAAATAATCAAACGTAACTTTATTTCATCTTTATTTAATTTTTGCCGTTGCCACGTTTTTAACTGTTTTTGCGTTTTTAATCGGAACGTTTTCACATCTGTGCCGGTATATGGTAACTTTCATTGACGATGCTGTTACATTTATGATGACTATTGTTGTTCTATTGCAGAGTCTCGGCGTGGTGCTGTATGTTCTCGTGTGCGGTGCGCTACCGTTTGACGGTCACAATCTTCAAGCATTGCGTGATCGTGTTTTGTCCGGCCGCTTTCGCATTCCCTACTTCATGTCTTCAGGTTCGTTCACTCACTCTCTCATTTTACTACTACTATCATACAATGACGTGAAGTGACGGACGGACCACGCATCCAGCAACACGATAGTCTATTGCTGTATGCGACCAGACCCCGGAAGGACTTATTTTCAAGGTCATTTGCCCAGCCATCATGTAAGCTCCTTATTCGCAAGCAAGTGGTAATGTAACGGAAACGTTACAAGACAGAGACATCCTGTGAGTGTTGACACGAAAATGGTGAATTTGTTGGGTGACTGGAGAAAAAAATACCGTAATTGACCTGCCACGAACGGAGTGATGATCAGACAAACCGTATGAATGCCGCTTTCATCCAGGGTTATAGCTCGGCTGTCTTCCCGACAGACCCTAGATCAGCCTACCCGAGTTTTCATTTGATTCGCTGCGTTCTTCTGACGGCTTTGTACCTAACTCATTAATACGGTTAACTGGTTTACTATCAATTAGGCCTACACATCAACATGTCCGTTGTTTTTCGGTTGAACTTAAGTACAGAAAAGTTAACAACAGTGAGGTGTTGAGAGCTAATCATGAATGAGCTTATAACTTTATGCGCATTCGAATTGAAAGACTCTTCGCTGATCAGTGGTGATAACGAGTGCAGAGTTAAAGACTGTCGTGGTTAATTTGCGCTTTCTATAACATAACATAACATATTCGTTTAATAAGAACTGAACAGAACGCAGTTCAACAATGAATGGGACGAGATATTAGTAAACTAACTAGTAACTATGCTTATGCAATTGCCTGAGTAGACGTTTTACCGTCACTCGCCAGATGGCAGCGCTGCACGAAAGTAACAGCAAGATACCATTGACAGTGACTGATTGGGTGAATATTGAAAAAAATCTGTAACTGGTTCATCGAGATCTGTCTCTGTGTAGTCGATTGTTTCTTGTCTCGAGACCAACTTCTTCCAAAAAATTAGCGCAATTTTCAGCCGATAGGCTACATTTCCAACGATCCTGCGAACAGACTAACAGCTGATAAACTGAGAAAACAACTTCTCTGTTGGAGAACTGTTATGCGGCCCTACAGGACGCATTAACCGTTGTATCCTGTCCGTCTGTCCGTCCTTCTGTACGTCCGTCTATTTGTCTGATTTACTCAAAATCGGAAAGCCGTAGAAACTTAGAAACTTCAAATTTGGTGGAGACGTGACCTTGGACACGAATAATGGGGAGAGCAAATTTGAGGTCGAAAATTCAAAGGTCAAGGTCACTGGCAAGGTAAATGTAAACACGTTCTTCGCGCACATCTTGCGTGAGTATATAATCATTATTATCCCGGAGAGCCGCATGTTGTAGCAGCCATCTGGCCGTGCATCACGTTGTTCTGTAAGGTTTAGCGTCCCACTCGACACGTTGTAATTATGTCATCTCGCCGGACGACTTGTACCTTTTTTCTCTTGTCGACGAAATAAAAACACTTCCATAACTCAGTCAACGCGACATTGTAACAGTACCGTCCGTATGGCTGAAACGAATGTATGATAAGTGCGCAGTTAACCCTTTGACGTCCACTGTTGCCATACTGGTACTACAGCTACAAAGCATCCTGTGTCAGACCGGATTAAGCAGTCATTTGTAATTTTTGACATCCGGGCACTCTGACGCTCAGGACTGAGCGTCAGAGTGCCCGGATGTCAAAAATTCAAATGACTGCTTAACCCGGTCTGGCATTGGATGCTTTAAAGATGTACCCATATGGCAACACTGGACGTCAAAGGGTTAATACGTTACAGACTACAACGTAGCAGGTGAGTTTGTTTGGCGGTTGTCAGACTGCGAGCACCTTGTACGGCGAATGCTGGTGCTGGACCCGAAGAAGCGCTACACAATAGAGCAGATCCGGCGACATCGATGGATGAAGGCGGGTGATGAGGAGACATCTGAACAGCATCATCATCATCACCAGCAGCAGCAGCAGCAAGTAGCATCTTCGTCATCGTCGTCGTCTTCACTTCACTCGGGCTCTGAGTACGACGAACAGATTCTCAAGTTGATGCACGCGCTCGGCATAGAACCGTGCAAGACCGTCGAGGTACTTGGACAGCGTCGAATTGATTCCCAGAGTCCACGCGAAGGAAGAAATCATGACGCAAGAATGCGTTTGAACAACCTGTCTCAGAGCTAACCCTTTGACGCCTACTGTTGCCATACGGGTACAGCTATAAAGCATCCTGTGCCTGACTTTGTTAAGCCGTCATTTGTAATTTTTGACATCCGGGCACTCTGACGCCCGGGGCTGAACGTCAGAGTGCCCGGATGTCAAAAATGCAAATAACGGCTTAACCCGGTCTTGCACAGGATGCTTTATAGCTGTATTCGTATGGCAACAGTGGACGTCAAAGGGTTAACTGAAATCGTAACCGTGTTAGCCTAGGGCCTAATAGCCACCAGATTGCCCAGTAGATGCTATTGCAGAAGTTGATACACTGTCGTCCACACAACGTTTATAATACATACATACATACATCTTTATTTGCTCAAAAATTTCCAATATCCCAACAAAACGCAAAGGAACAGAGCTGGACGAAAAGGTCGTTTAGACACTGACATTCGTCCATGAACAACATAACTACTGATGATACAAAAAAACGAGAAAAATCAACACTGCATATCGTTCGTCTAAATGATGACAATGATGTAAAACTGACAGTTGGTGGCATACTATTCCAGAGATTTATAACACGTTCAGTATAAAAATTTCGCCGCACACCACTGGTACATCGAGGCTTGAACAATTTATAAGCATGTCCACGTGTAGTTACTGTAGGGCTAAACTCAAAAAAAATCGTTGAAATTTACACAAATCAAACCAAAAACTATTTTACAGCAAAATATTAAATCTAGGTGAAGCCGACATAATTCTAATCTGGGGAGGCCAAGTTTTTGCAAACGTTCATCATACGATAGACACCTCATGCCAAGCAATCTCTTTGCAAAATGTAAAAAAATACTGATTGTAGATAGCTTTCTTTTGTTACAGCTCGGTTACTAATTACTTGCAGCTAGCGGTTTGCATAATGCTATAGGTTATGTCAGGAATATTTTAATTTTCTTTAAAAAGTTTCGCCAAGAAGCAGTCGATGTGGAGTAGTGTTTGATGATTGTTGGACACAGGCGCTACAGACAGACGCCTACAACCACTACACTGCCATCTACTGCCTGCTGCTCGAGAAGCTTCGACAACATCGAAGTCAACTGGCAGCCGAGTGTCGCGGTCCAGACGGCCGACATCGCCGACCCAGTTCTATCGCTGACCAGGCAATGATGAACTCAGCCTCCACTCCTCGCCCGGTACTGGCCAGCACTCGGCGGGGACCGTTCAGCCAGACCACCGACTGCGTCACGGCGTCTGGAACGCCTGTAGCTGCATCGAGCGGGGCGGCGGCGAGCTCGGGGACGAGCGGCGGCGGTACGGCGACGACGCCGACCTACTCGGACATCGAGACGGCGGCGCTGACCGGGTGCCTCCAGGAGATGTTCCCGGCCGGGGTCCGCTGTGTGCCGTCGTCTCGCGCCGGCGGCCGCGTCATCACGACGTCGATCGACGAAGGTGTCGAGCTGGACTCCGATCTGTGCAGTACTGCTAGCATCTATAGCACTGTGAGTAGCGGAGCGCCGGGAGCCACGGACGCATCGCGAGGTGTTCTGTCTGGAACTTCGTCGTCGATAGCGACAGCGTCAGCGGCGGCCAGCAGCAGCATACAGTCGATCAGTACCGGAATAGGTTCACCGTTCATGAGCTTCGATTCCAACGTCGAGGCGGACCTCATGTCAAGCCTGTCGTCGTGTAACGTAGATGCGTCAACCACGCCGCGGCCGAGCAGACCTGCTACGACCACTGCCGCCACGACCCCACCTGTCACCATGACGCCGCCGTTCAGTAGCAAGTTCTCGCACGGCGGCGGCAAGCCGACGGCTGAAGGTGGCGGCGTCGGTGGCGGCTGCGGCGGTGGCGGGTTGCTGCTGAGGGAGAGCAGGTCCCCGGTGAGCTTCAGGGAGGGTCGTCGGGCGTCGGACGGGGTGATGTTGGCGCAGCACGGCGTCGTCGTCGCGTTCCGCCAACAGCTGCGAGACACGACCAAGACTCGCGGCGTCGCCGAACTGCGGCAGGACGTGCTGGCAGCCGGGATACGGCCGCGAGGTCGCGTGAGACAGCTGTCATTAGACAGCACTCATCCGGTCACGCTGACTGGCACCGACGAACGGCCGCCGAAACTCGGCACAAAACGACGCAGTTATCCGTCGTCTGCCGACAGCCCGGTCGAAGAAGAACCAC
>Ga0056114_1001115_pt1 | contig 11522 bp, 2 predicted proteins | sample WorMetHERISLAND1_FD_77005 | JGI IMG/M metagenome (GOLD analysis project Ga0056114, IMG submission 77005) | Marine gutless worms symbiont microbial communities from Max Planck institute for Marine Microbiology, Germany - Olavius loisae HERON... ...
GGCTGAGTAATAATAAAATGGCGATGGTGAGTGTAGTTAACTGGCAGCCTACAGGCGGGCTTATGGTTCAAGCCTATCGGCTTGGTCCAAAGGTCGGCGGCCACCTGGCGCCGTGCTGCACTCTCCGCGTGAACCAGGGTGAACTCTCGCAATGCTGCTACAGCATGATGACAGCATCATAAACATTGTCCTGGTATTATTATTATTATTATCTGAAATGCTTGCCTAATAGGGTAGCACAAGCTAAGTGTATAGTTGCTGGCTTGTGATTTGGTATATTCCTGTACATTTTGATTTCTGTTGAATTGGTTTGTATTTGTTGTATTTCATCAAATCCATTGTATTTTCTGATCAGGGACTGTAGGGCAAGTATAAAAGGTGTTATGACCTGCGAAGGTTTTTCTTTCATGAAATCTTATGTCTGTGCGAAGTATTAATACCTGCACCACGATGAGATACTGGGTGACATCATATAGGATAATCGTGTGTAGGATTATAAAACGTATGCTCGGAATTTCTTGGAAAGAACACTGTACCAATATATCAATTTTAGAAGAGATTGGTCTGGAAAGGGAGTTAATGGGAATGGTGGCTCGGATGAAACTACAGTACTTCGGACACGTTACCAGAGGAAGTGCAGAAAATTTGGCACTCACAGTCTTGGAGGGCAGTGTAGATGGTTTACGTCACCAAGGAAGACCCAAACGACAGTGGATGGACGACACAGAAGAGTGGAGTGGCTGTAGCTACATTCAGCTGAAGGAGATGTCACAAGACAGGGAGCAGTGCAGAAGAAAGACAATAGAGTGGTCATCTGACGTCGCCAACCGTCATCGACGATGGTCGACTAGTGAGTGAGTGAGTGAGTGATGTATACCTTTGAAGTAGAATGCTTCTGCTTCTGCAGCTGCTGTTCTCCATCCTCATCCTGTCTGTCCTTGACGTGTGTCTTCCCCGACAACGTGAACGCGTAGCCGCTGAACGTCGTTCCGATATCGATGGCTACCACCACCACGTGGCGCAGAGATGGGAAACCGACAGCGGAAGTGACGTCATCGGCAGCAAGCGGCTCGTGAAGCGGTTGAAACAGGATGCGAATCTCATCGGTGTCGGTACGCTGTTTCTTCAAGCTAATGGTGACGTCATCCATCGGTGACGGTTTCGCGCCAATCGTCGTCTCTTCGTAATGCACGATAAATGTAACTTTTTCAGTTTCTGGCGGAATGGCCATTTCCTGAACCTTCTCGACGGGAGGAACTTCGAGTTCGACTTCCGATTGTGGTTCAGCACGCATTTCCGCAGTCATTGTCGGAATCTCCACAACTAATGGCTGTACCGAAATGTCAAACTCTTGGTTTTTCCGTTCCAAAGCAACTTCATCCGGCGGTACAACCTTTCCCACTTCACTGATGCCTTCCAGAGATGGTGGTTTCACGACTACTATCTCTTCACGTGACTCGAGTTCAATGAACGGTTGTACGACGGGGACATCTGGTCCAGTAACTTCCAACCGCTCCTCTTCACGAGTAGCTAAGGTCACACCTGGTGCTTCGATATCGCCCTCCAGAAGGACGGCTGGGGCTGCAATCTTAACTACCTCGTAGTCGACGTTGACTGTCTCTGAGATCTCTGAGATCTGCTTTTGAACTGGAATTCCGCGATCTTCAGCTATGACGCCAGCTTCTGTTTCACGCGACGGTCTTTCTGCCGGTATCTCGTGGCTCGGGACTTCGGTCACTTTCTTTCTGAACGCTATCGCCGGCTTGCCTTTTACCACTTCGACCTGGTATTCGACCACGTACTTAACGGTTTCCTCTTGCGGTGTTTCGGGTGCTAGTTCTGGTTCTACTGCAGTCACTACCAGTACTTCAGCTGACGGTTCTCCTGCACCAACGGCTGCCTCAACACCGGTCACTTTTGCTTGTGGTTGTTCTATTTCGGCACCAGGCACTTCTTCGACAGATGAACGTCGTCGCTCCACTGTTATCTCCATCTTTGTCGGCTTCCCGGCTTCCTTTTTGCTTACGTCGTACGTCACGACATATGTGATAGTCTCTGGGACATTTTCATCCAGTGGTTCTTTGACCAACAACTCCTTCGAAATTTCTTCGGCCTTTGGAGCCTCGACTTCTGCAGACGCCGCCTCAGCCTGGGCTACTTTGACGGGTCTCTTGATGAGTTCATAGTTAATAATAAAGGTGAGAGTTTCTCCAGAAACAGGCTGTTCGATGGGCGTCGTTTCCACTACAGCCGACGGAACATCTACAGTTGTCACCACCGGTATTGGTTTGACATCCACGTCAACATCAGTTATCTCTGTCACTACGACGGCTTCTGCCTCTGTCTCGACTGTCGGCGGTTCAACAATGATATCAGGTACCGGCAGCTGCCACTTTTCTTCACCGGCTGGAACTAGGTTTAATTCTGGCTCTCCAACATCTACCTCGCTGACCAACACAGTTTCTACTAATACTGGCTCTTCTGGTTGACTTACTTCGACAGAGGGCTCAGGCAGAGGTGGCTGTGTGATTTCTCGTTGTTCGTCGACTACATCTACTGCTACTGGTTCAGTCTTAGGCTCGTCTTTCAGTATCATCTCCATCTCACCAGCTGTGGGCTGTCTTTCCACTTTAACCTTACCTGACGGCCAATCGTAGTGAACAATGTAAGTTCTTGAGATTTTATCAGCACCAGTATCTTCTTCAGCCGCAGGAGCAATAGGTTTCTTCGACGTTGGCACCACAAGTTTCACCCGCGGCCAGTCATGATGCACAATGTAAGTATGAGATACCCTATCACCAGTTGCCACTGATACGGTTGCAGCGACAGGAACGATTTCCTCCTCACCTGTTACGGTAATTGCAGGTGCTGGCACATCTGATGTTGTCAATGTAGTTTCAACGTCTACGTCTGGCACCGTAGCATCTTTATGAACTTGAATGTCAGTCGATGGTTTTGGCTCTTCAATTCCGGACTCAACAGCTTGTACAGCTGCTTCAGCGGGTGGCTTTGGCTTTGAAGATATTTTAATCCCCATAGCTGGCCAATCATAGTGAACAATGTAAGTTCTTGAAATTCTTTCAGTATCAGCATCTTCAGTCGCAGGAACAATAGGTCTCTTCGGTTCAGGTATCATAAGTTTCATTCGTGGCCAGTCATGGTGTACAATGTAAGTATGCGAATCCGTATCGCCGGCTGCTACGGATACAGATACTGTGGCAGGAACGACTTCCTCTTCACCAGCTTCAGTGACTGCAGGTGCTACAGATACAACTTCTACGTCCGGCACCTCGACATCTTTGTAAACTGTAAAATCAGTTGATGGTGTTGGCTCTTCATCAACCCTTATCTCAACAGCTGAAGGCTCTGTAGTTGGCACTGTCGGCTGCTGTACTTCGACCTCAGCCTCCGCTTGTGGAACGGGTTTGCCTGTCAACGACGGCCAGTGTACAACGTACGTCAGTGAAAGCACTTTATGGGACGGCACTTCTTCGGCTAGACCAACCACGTCAAGTTTCGCCTTCGGTTCAGATAGCGTTAGTTTTACTTTGGGCCAATCGCGGTGTACAATATAAGTGTGTATGATGTCCGCAGTATGTGCAACTACTGCTATGGCAGGTTCAGCGTGTTTATCCGTATCTTCGTCGACGTAGGTCACGCCTACTAAAGGAATAGCAGGTTCTTCAACTGCTATTTCACCAACATCAGTTTCGTACCGAATCCTCAAATCAACCCCTGGTTGTGGTTCTGCAACTGTTTGAACAACTGGTTCTGGGATTCGTATTTGTTCTGGCTCTTCAATATAAACGGTTGGTACAAAGTCATGCTGAGCAACAGAACTCGGGTAAGGTTCATCCACAGTGACATTGACATCGACATCTACTTCAGAACGCAGTGGCACTTCCACAGACGTTTCTGGCTCAGTAATCACTTTGACAGTTGGTTCTGGAATCTGTATGGGTTCCGGCTCTTGTGTCGTCACTACTTCGTACTGGACAACAACACTTGGCAAAGGTTCATTCGCAGCGGCATCAACATCTTCCTCGCCACGCACTGTCATTTCAGTTCTAGTTTCTACTTCTTCGATACCGACCTTGGCTGTAGGTTTAGGCGGTCGTGTGGCCTCAACAGACAACGATGGCCAGTCATGGTGTATAATATATGTTCTTGACACCAGCTGACGATCTGTTCCAGCCTGAGCTTCTGTCTGAAAGCCACTGTCAAGTCTTCCCTTTGGCTCAGGCAGTGTTAGTTTAACTCTGGGCCAGTCATTGTGTACTATGTAAGTGTGAGTGACCGTATCAGCGAAAGGTGCCACCACTGCTACTGCAGGTTCACTGACTTCAGCTCCACCAGTAACTTCCGGTAACGCAACTTCTGGTCTTTCTCCTGCAACTTCCGCCGATTCCATTCTTTGTTCTTTACCTTTTGGTACTCTGATTTGGTATTCCACCACATATATAACCGTTTCCTCTCCTGACACCTCATCTGTAACAGCTACTGGCACTGCGTGTAATGCAACTGTCGAGGGCTGTGGTTGGTCGGTAGCTTCGTGCTCTGGTATCACTGTGACAGTCTTTGTTTTTTCTTTTGGCCAGTTATAGTGTACGATGTAAGTATTTCTCTCCACTGTACCGGAAACAAATTCAGTTGTCACATCACCGACGCCACCACCAGGAACAGCCAGTGTTCTTTTCGGTTCGGGTAATGTGAGTTTAACACGAGGCCAGTCATGATGTACAATGTACGTATGCGAGGTCAATTCGCCAGATGGGGTAACTTCGCCTGACAACGTAACATCAGCTTCATGCCCGGCGTAAATGTACGTCACTTCAGGTACTGCTACAGCAGCTTCAGCTGGCACATCGCTAGTATCAGCAGTTTCTGTAGATATCATTTTGATGCTTGGTTCTCGGAGTTGCCATGGTTCTGGCTCTTGGATGTCCACAGACGTGTCCACAGATGGTACATCGTAATGGAAAACAACACTTGGTACGGGTTCGCAAGTTTCAACTTCTGCTTCACGAGGCTCTGTCACCTTTCCCTCCGTCTCCAGTTGTTCGACAACGATCTTAGTTGACGGTCCTGACACCGGCTCCTGAACCTTCAACAGAGGCCAGTCGTAATGAACAACGTATGTTTTTGAAATTAGTTCACGATTAGCTTCTGCGCCAGTATCGACATAAAGTCCAGTATCAAGTGTTCTTTTTGGCTGAGAGAGTGTTAGTTTAACTCTGGGCCAGTCGTGATGTACTACGTAAGTGTGAGTGTTAACGTCGACAGACGGTGTGAATACAGTTATTGCAGCAGGTTCTACAACACCCGGAACCTCTTCTCCAACAGCCCTGGACGTAACGGCGACGCCTTCACCGGGATGTTCATCAACTGTTTCAACTGCAGAAGGTGGTGGCACTGGACACACTACGAGGGTTGAAGTTTCTGGTTGTTCTTCTCTAGCTTCACCACGCGGTATCACTACCTTGGTTTTCTTCGACGGCCAGTCGTAGTGTACGATATAAATCTTTCTTTCTAGTGTGCCAGGAACGTTATCAAAGTCAACATTGGCAACGGCGAGGCTTCTCTTTGGTTCAGGCAGAGTGAGCTTCATATGCGGCCAGTCGTGATGTACAATGTAAGTGTGTGAGGTTTGTTCACCAGCTTCTCTAGATAATGTAAGATCACCGTGATCGTATGACACTGGCGGAACTGGTACAATTGCTACAACTTCCTCGTCGGGGCTATCAGTAGTCTTTGTAGCTGTTACTTCAACGCTTGGTTCTGGGACGTCTATGTCTTCTAACTCTTCGATGTCTACTGATGGCACATCATAGTGGAACACTACACTTGGCAATGGTTCTTCTGCATCACCCCGCACTGCTACTTCTGGTCCACTGTCTGGTCCTTCGATATCAATCCTCGTCGACTTTGGTGTCTTTACTTTCAACGATGGCCAGTCGTAATGAACAATGTACGTCCGTGAAACCAGCTCACGGTCAGTTTCGACGCCATGCCTAACTTGAGGTCCACTGTCAAGTCTTCGTTTTGGTTCAGACAGAGTCAGTTTAACACTGGGCCAGTCGTGGTTTACAATGTATGTACGAGTAACTACATCACCAGGAGGTGCGATTACCGTTATTGAAGGAGGCTCAGTATCTTCTTCAGTGTGCATCACAGGTGTTCGAATATCCTCATCTGCAGCAACAACAGCAGTCGGTTCTACACACGGTAAGACAACATCGGTATTAATACGTGGTCTGCGCTCGACCTCAGGTTCTACTGGAACCACTACAACAGCCGGCTGTCGAACATGTATTGGCTCAAGCTCTGGCTGAAACTTCACTGCCGGCAAGTCGTACTGAACAACGAAGTCGTCTGCTGTGCCATCAAGTACTTCATCAATATCAGTTTCAAGGCGAAGTCTTACTTCAGGTTCTCTTGCGGTAACAACTTCGACTGCGGGCCGCTCGAGCTCAACGTGTCTGAGTTCTGGTGGACAAACGCTTACATGTAGCCGCTCATCTACAGTATGAGGCTGCAAGTCAACGTCTTCCTCGAACTCCCTGACTGCGCCAGCATGAACTGATAAGTCTACACCAGTGTCTGGTGGTTCCACGGTAAATATTTCCGCTTCCTCTTTGGCCGTTTTCTTGGTCTTTCTCGACGGCCAGTCGCAATGAACTATGTACGTCACCATATCAAGCTGCCGACTCGTAAAAAGGTCATCGTCGGTTATCGCTGTCTTTGGCTCAGATAGAAGAAGTCTAACTCGTGGCCAGTCGTGGTGGACGATATAGGTATGCGTGACCAAGTTGTCGTCGGGTGGCGACAACACGCCTGGTTCATCATCAGGCTCGGCGGGTATTACTTCTACCTCGGCTTCTCGTGATTTGTCTGGACCAGGCAGGTGAATTTTTACCCGTGACCGATCAAGGCGAGCCAGGTAAGTTGGGGACATCTCCTCATCGTCATCAGCTGATGTAGATGCATTGATGTCAACAGCTGTATCTGCTGCACCATCTTTCACTGCTGCTTTTGTCTTCACTGGCGGCCAGTTGACAACATATGTTCTAGTGGCGATATCTCCACGATATTTGTCAGCCATCAGAGCATCTGCTAGTCCGGTGTCACGTGTTACACGACTTGCCATCTCCAGCTTCAGTTCTGGCCAGTTCTGGCGAACAATATAAGTCTTAGACGTCAGTTCCCGCAACGGAACCTCGGTCGACGTATCGACGTAGAAGCCGACTCCACGAGAAACTTCGACGGCCACGGAAGGTGGTACGTCTGGAACCTTGGTTACCTGCCTGATAGCCGGCGAGTCTGCCTTGAACCATGGCCAATCTCGTTCTACCTCTGAATCATACGTTGTCTCCACTCTGTAGCTACCTTCGTCAGGTCCAGCGGCAGCCACGGAGATCTTGGGTACTCGTTCTTCCGCCGGCTCAATTTCAACGTCGGCTTCTGCAGCTGCTGGTGCTGCTAATACAGTAGTTACTTCTTTTTCTGTCCGCAAATCGTACTTGACTTCATACGTTCGCTGTTCGGTAGTTTCAACATCAGGCGACGGCGGGGAAACCAGATCCAGATTTGTTTCCATTGGCGTCGGAGCGAAAGTTACTCGTGGTTTTGGTGTTGAAACTGCAACTGTGGTGGCTGGCAAGTCATACTGGACGGTGTAAGATTGCGAAACTTCGCTGACAGATGGGGCTGCTGCTGCTACTGTGACCTCAGTCTCTCCAGCTTCAGTCACACTTGTCGGCTTTGGCACGCTGATGATGTCGTAACCAGGTCTCTGTCGTATAGGGACAGCCGGCTTGATCACTGGCCAGTCATCATAGTGCACCACGTAAGTCATCATTGTCATATCTCCAGTCGGCGCAGGACCGATGTCGCTAGGGATGCCTAGACGGACATTCACGTCTTGTCCAACTTCCGGTCCTTGTACCTTCAGCTGCGGCCAGTCACGTCGAACAATGTAAACATGCGACACCACGTTTTCGGGCGATACCGGTGCTTCAACTTCGCGACCCACGTCCGCCGTTTTCACGCCCACATCTGTTTCAGCAGCCGCATATCTCGGGGCTGTTTTCGGTGGCGGGCTTTCACGATGATGTACCACGTACGTGTGAGGGACATCCTCGAGAGATGATGCTGCCCGTAGTTCTGCCGTGTCACCAACTTCTACGGATTCTACTTCCCCTTCCGTACCCACAGCGACCGCTGGCTTGGCTGTAGTAGGCCAGTCATAGTGAACGACGTAGGTGGCTGTAGAAACATCTCTAGACGAATCTGCGCCCAGTGCTTCGGCGAGGGTCCCTTGGCGGCCTCTTACGTCCAGATTCGTCTGCTCAGCCTTCAAGGAAGGCCAGTCACGGTGCACAACGTACGTTCGCGAAACGGTGTCACTCCCGGCGGCTGTGACTTGAACGTACGTTGACACAGGTGCAGTAGCCACTTCCACGTCGCGGGACAGTGGTTCTGTTCCAGACGACTGGACGACTGTCGTTGGCAGCTGTTCGTGAAATACGTATGCTCTTGTTGTCGAAATTGTTGAGTCCGGGTAAACACTTACCTCCTTCATTTCGGGGGAGCTGATCTCAACAGGCGACGGTTTAGTAACGTACAGCACAGTATCGTCAGGACGACTAACTGACGTAGTTACGACATCATCATAGTAGATCGGCGAAACCTCGGCGGCGGCGACTACAGGTTCTTTGATGTCGGCTGCTGTTACATCAGCGCGGACTTCAATCTGATACCGTGACGGAACTACGTCAGCGGCTGTCTGTTTGACTTCGACCTCGTCATCTCTCCGCCAGCCGCGGTACTCGCTGGTCGAAGTAGTCGGCGGTCTGACGTCAACGTCGATGTCAGCTTGCTGAACTATTGTCATCGCCTCCGAGAACACGTCGGCTGTCGTCGTTGTCGGTAGCTCTGTCTCGGTCCGCACCGGTTCCACGACCACGACTTTTCGCTTCACCCAAACCTCCTCGTCGTCCGCCGTCGGCGTCGGTGGTGGTGACGCCTCCTTCTCGAGCGTGGGTCCTTTCCGTGACAGACTCAACGTGTTGCTGTCGATTGCCTTGGAGAAGTCCTGCTGGGTAATGTACGACACACTCACCGGTACCTCTCTCTGCCAGTTGTCCTGACTTCTTGCCGCGTAGTTAAGGATGGCCAGGTACAGACTCTCCTGTTCTTCCGAGTAAGGAGGTGGACCGCCCGACAGACCGCCAATAGTATAACTCTCGGCAGTGTCCTCGATGGACGAGGTTGGCCCAACTCTTCCAGTGATGGTGTAGTTGGGCCGATGCAACTCGTTAATAACATTGCGGCTTCTCTCGTCTTCGCCAGGCACCTGGTAGCAGACGACATAGGTGACTGTTTCCAGTATCGGTCCGTAGTCCCCGGACTTCATCTTGCCTTTCTTCTTCTCTATCGACGGGTATTCGGCCAGATCAGTCCGCAGATCCCGATACGGAGTTTCATTGCTACGGACCAGGATGTCACCGGGAGACATCTTCCCAGGCAACGAGTGGTGGACTACGTATGTCACCGAAGTGTTTGTGCCGGTACCCTGGGTTACGCTAACCGTGTCAGACGGGCTCACCATCACCGGAGTTATGTAACTTACCACAACAGGAGCTCGTTGTTCGAGTGTGTCCACCTTATCGATGTCTTCGGGAACTTGGATAGAACCGGTTACGGCGAATGTTCGACTGGGCTGGTCTGTGGACGTGGAAGTTGATGGAGTTGGTTCAGGTTCGATGTGAACTGCTGCGGACGAGACCTCGATGGCGGCCTGGTGTTCGACGCTGACCGCAGGTTCCCGGTGAACCACGGCAGGACCGGGAGACGTGTCCCCTCGATGTCTGGAACGCTTCGTCGACTGATTCTCATAGAACGTGCGCGTGTCGTAGACGGCGACTTCCTCGATGATTCGACGCTTCTGGCGCTTCTCCATGCGCATGCTTGGCGTCACGTCGGACTCGCTGCTCATGACGCTGGTGTCCGGTGACGGCGTTCGACCCAGCGATGATTCCTTGCCGCGCGTCAGCCCTCGACGCTGATCGCGGATCTGTAACGTGGGCGGGTCACTTTCCACGCGAAATTCGTTCGTTGTCGACATCGTCGAAGTCATCTCAATCGACCTCGGCTGAGTTTCCACGACGTAGCCTGGTCGTCTATCCATGTCATTGACAGCGGGTCTAGGATGAGTAACGACAGAGGTAGACGCACCGGTAACGACGCCAGGAGTCGACGAGTCGGCTACGGATCCTTCTATCATCGCCAGCAGCTCGTCGTATCTAAACCAACACAGATTAATAGCATAACAATAAAAAAGGCTATCGCTGACGGATCGCGCGTCGGCTGGTGCAGTTAAATTTTGTGCCAAGCAACTGTAAAAAGGTTATTTAGTTCATTGTTGATGACACTATTTGACAGTCCATCGACTAGATGCAGACTACTGCCATACTGCACGATTTTGCATTGTCAAAGATTTCAAACTGCTCAACTGACCTTCAAGGTCATATACGATCATCACAAACCACGTTTTTAGAAAACTAGAATATCGGAATTGTCAGGCAGTGAAAGAATACCGACGACAGGTTTAGCCGTTTTGACAGACGAACGGACAAAAATCTGCTGACAGCATAGTCTTCGCTGTGCATAGGACAGGGCGCGGAATAAAACATTCACACTTAGTAGAAGAATCTTTAACAAATTTCAGATGTGAAACTATTAGTAACGCATAGATGCAATTAGAAAACGAAGCCACCATTCTTCCTTCGTTATGAACACATGACCTCAACCACGATCAGTTCAAGCGTGTTTAATTAGACCACGGCGGTATATGACTATATTGCATCCATGCGCATTAGAAATTTACATACTTACTTACTTACTTACTTCCACATATATTTTACAGCATCACTGTGTAAAATTATGCCTTTACGAATAAACAGCATCACTGGATTGTTATCGGTAGATAAAGTCAGCGAAAATCACACTGAGCTAAAATCACACACTGACCTGTGCTGTCGCTCGGCTGTCGTGTGGCAGCGACGAGACTGTAACTCATCGAACTCGACGCCGTGATCCGACTGAACGTGATGTTGTCTGAACTGAGCGTCGATCACAGGACCTCCTCGTCCTCGCACTGACGACAGCTGAGTTCTTCCAGCGACGCCAGTCGAGACATCATCACGGTCGGCTCGTCGGTGTGGCTGCTTCCGGTCGCCTGAACAGCGTCAAGGCATAAACACACTCACTGCATATCCGCGGATACAATGTACTGCGGCATTACGTATATACGACGGATTGTCAAAAGAAATATAGATAAAACATCAAAACCGACTTGGCTTAACCCTTTGACGCCTACTGTTGCCATATGGGTAGCCTACAGCTATAAAGCATCCTGTGCCAGACCGGGTTAAGTCGTCATTTGTAATTTTTGACATCCGGGCACTCTGACGCTCAGCCCTGAGCGTCAGAGTGCCCGGATGTCAAAAATTACAAATGAC
>Ga0056114_1001116_pt1 | contig 11517 bp, 10 predicted proteins | sample WorMetHERISLAND1_FD_77005 | JGI IMG/M metagenome (GOLD analysis project Ga0056114, IMG submission 77005) | Marine gutless worms symbiont microbial communities from Max Planck institute for Marine Microbiology, Germany - Olavius loisae HERON... ...
CTTGGTGTCAATCGAAAGCCCATGTACGACTTCCTATTAGTCACTAATAGTAACTTTGGCCGTATCTGCTACCGTTTTCGAGATATTGACGCTTAAAACTAAAAAATCGCTGAATTTTTCCGACCTACCCTTCTTTGAGGCCCCTGTTCGCGGGGAACCGCTTAGAATTTGGTGATGAAATTTGGCGTCAGAAAACTAGAGTCTTGGGGCTACCAGAAGGTGAAGAAATCATGCCGCTAGCTTTCTTCGTTTTGACACAATACCGGCGTGTGACAGACGGACAGACAGACAGACAGATGGACGGACGGAGAGACGGACAGACACGTTGCGATCACTATTACCCGCACTAGCATAGCGTCGCGCGGGTAATAAAATCAGACTGTTTGATAAACAAGAACAAGTTTACTAATTAAAATCATGCCTTAAATGCAAAAACACATCACCAGAAAGCACTCACCATAGCTGTACTGAATCATAATCTGCCTTACTAGTACTCGCCCAGTTCAAGAAACTGAGTTAGAATAAAAATTTGTTGACAGCAGAATATATTGAGATACTAACAGGGTGTAGTGAGGCATGTCTTTTCATCAGCAATCATCCGATACGCATGAACCCTGTCGTTGTCCGGACAGAAACATAAATGTCTAGCGAATGTTCGTGACGGGAGGCAAATGTGAGAACAACCACCGTTGTCACGTCCACAGTAACTCTCACCTATTCACAACCACGAGACAATACAGACGATGCTCAATTCAAGTGTACACGGAACAATGGAATGACTATAGTCATAAACACCAGGAGAGTGGAGTTGAGTCTGGTTTAACGCCCTACTCAACGCATCACAGGTCATTTTGGAGACAATCTTCCCAGCCAAGCAAAACACCCAGCCTTCTCAACCAATCACTTGGCTGATACTGACAAAACCAAACAAAATTACAGCGAAGAACAAACCTAAACAACCATGCAAGAAAAACCACAAACACATGCACAACTAAAGTAAACAAGTTACAAAGATTTTCTTTTTAAGTCACAGCAATTAAAGCAAACAGGACTAACTAACGGACTCTGCATGCCAGTTGAGAGAAAGCATCACCTGGAGGCTGTTTGAGACTGTGGAAGACATTAATGTCATGCGATGAAGAGAGACCATCCATCACTTCGTGGACCTCGTCGTCACGGTTTGCATGTACACCACGGTTGATCCTGTACACTGATGTGGTAACCTCATCGCTCCAATAAACCCAGTCCTGCAACAACAGCAAACAACCAACAGAAACGTGCCACTGATGGCAAACTAATTAATGCCTGGAACTGTAAGCTACATAGAAAATTCCATTATATGCATCTGCATACAGAAAATGATGAATGTTAATTTACTATCTGAAAAAATACACAATCAATTTATTGTGAAACGGTATGCCCAAGCCAAACAAGAAGACAGCTGTTGCTTAGAAAGCTACTTTCGTGGTCATACCATTTCCTTCCTACATACAGTGTTTGACAGCTAGCCCATTCACGGTAAAGATGACAATGAATGGAATTGTTATGTCAATAATAATAAACTCAGCTGAAATTAACAGGTCAGAAATGCCACTATTCAAGCGTGTTAAGACACTGCTCACAGGTATACGACAACAAGTCTTCAACATTGTACACGTCTCATTCTCTAACATGTTTAATCCAGTTGCATGGACAACAGGATAGGCACCGAGCATGTGACAACCTGCTCCAGTAACCTCATGATTATAACACATCGGACAGGGCCACTGGAGGCTTCAGTGTTAGGCGGTAACAAACCCATCTTGTGTGGTAATGTAAGGATCATAGCTTAGTCACTTACAGCTCCTTGCATAACGTGGATCAACTGTGGACATCAGAGGTAACTCCAGTAGTAAGTGTTCACTTGGAATTACGTTATTAGACTAGCAAACTGCCAACCATGTCAATGTACAATGTTGTGCAATGAAGCTGAATGCTAGTGACCTCAAACACTGCCAGGCCAGCCGGGTGCCGCTGATACTCAACGAACGTATGCAGCACTTCACGGCTGCTTGTCGACAGCACGTAAGCATTCAGCGTCGCAAGTCGACTGTCGATCCACAGTAGACGACCGCCGACAAAGTCTACATAAATGACAATGACAGCAGCATCAACACACATTTTTTCCACTTCACTAAAATGATTACATTCTGTCACTGGTAACCAGTCAGTGACTGTGATGTCTATGTCATAAGTACAGGATAAACAGAACAGTGTTGTTGTCCTTGGTCTTGTTCTTGAGGGTCAAGTCCTTGGTTAATTCTCCAGGGCACCTCAGAGCCGTCACAAACTATGACATGAAGGCAAATAAGACTCCATGCGACTGTCAGCTGATAGCTTTCATAGCTTTCAGCCTCTGAAACTGTTTAATAAAGTGTTTATTGCATAAAATGGTGCCACCGTCGAGTTACTTTTTCTTAGTTTTATGTTCTCTCACAACCTGTAATCTAAAGTGGACAAGTGGTCCTTGAATGTGTTCTGACGTCAAGTCCTTGGCCTTGAAGCTCAAGTCCTTGTTAACAACACTGATACAGAAGACAATAAACTCCCACAACACAGAGTACACATATACACACAATGATGGACAATCCTGACTCACCAATAGTCAGTCCAGTTGGCAGCTCGATGTTTAGTGCAGCTATTGTAATGGCGTTTCTGCCATCAAGATCTGCACGAAACATACCCGCGTCCTTGCCTCCCTGACCCCAGTACAAATACCTGAACAGCAACCATAACCAGTGAATAACATCGAGTCCAAACGTTTATAAGTTCCAATATCAGATAAGTTTGTTTAGTTAACAACGAAGGACTTTTTGCACTTGGACTTTTTGGTGTAATGCACTCAGCACTGCCAGTATGTCCACAGCGACTGATAAGGAGTCTTCGACTTGAAGTTTGACCATGCTCCAAAGAATAGAAGAAGTAGCGAATTAAGCCAGCAGTTAACACTGCAGTAAAATCAGATGACAACAAAAAAGACAAATTTTCCTTGTAACAAGTGCAGCAACATGGTTCAGATAAAAATCTAATAATCAGATAAAAATCCAACTATGATACGACACATGTTAAAATAAACATATAAATTAAACTGCAGTAGCCTACCCTTGCCCTGGTCGTGGATCAGTCACCATCACTAAAGGACTTCTCACCACAGAATCATAAATCAGCGTGTGGCGCCATCTATTGTTCAGCGTGACAACTTCAATCCTTGCACGACCAGTACGTAGACCGGCGTCTGCCCAGTACAGATTGTGATGAATCCAGTCGTACGCAAGTGCAACTGGGTTATCAATATGTGTCATCACCAACGACTCCCGGACGTTACCATTTAACTGCATTCTACAACAATATCAAGCAGCTTAGATAACTATATTAGTGTCTGCTTGCACATACACTACACCAGAGTGAGAAAATGGAGAAAATAACGACAGGTGTATATGCAATATAGTGTCGACACTTGACAGTTGTGATAAGTGGTATATTTTGTGTATTTTTGACTACGTTAGCCATAGTTCATCTTTGCCATTCACTCATTGACTGCTGTGCAATTGCACTAAGAATACATTAAAATATAGTTCAGTCGAGTGAGACGCTGGATGGTAATCACTGGTATAAAGACCGACGACAACAATTATTATCTCCAAATTTTGGACGACTGTCAGGAAAGTGTGTAAAATGACCGTTAAAAGTACTGTTTGGTTTCATACTATGACACTCAACAGTATTATACAGAACTACCAGTTAACCACAAACTAAGCTCCAATGCCAGCAACTTCGGCAGATATCTGCAGTTACCAGTCAACTAATAAACTACTGTAAATTTATTAACACGTCAGCAGCACTGGAAAGTTTAGCCATGGCTTGTATCAATTTGTCAAGATGTACTAGCTCTATCTCTATTGTAAGTCACTGCTGCTAACATCATCCTGTTGCCTCAACGTGTATCAATGTCACTGACCCAATGACCTGCAACTCCCTGCCAAAACATCTCCATCAACTGGCAAACAGCTCCATCATTGTCAGATGATGCTCAGAAGCTTTTTTTGTTTTCGTATTATGAAACTGCAGAGTGTAACGAGGGTTTTGGTAATGATGTCTTATACAAACTGACATTTTACAATATACTGCATATCACATTAATTATAGAACTGGACAGACTTACGAGTTGATGTTACGACTGGCAGAGTCAATCCAAAACAGTTTGTTTGACAGATAGTCAAAGTCAATGGCTCGAATCAGTCCACCAGGACTAATGCTCTTTCTGCCACCGAGGCGAGTATCAACAATAATCAGTGTTGACTCATTTGTCACCAGTAACTTAGGAGATATACCTGCATACATCATTGGTGAAATGTGTCACAAGTAACAGCATCTACGAAACGTAATCTGAATACACATAATGAATAAAACTTGACTCACATGGTGAAGATTTAGATACACAATATAGAAATGAACTCGTTCACCCGGCAAAACTCACCCCTGCCAGATAACGTTTATCTTCTCTCAATCCAGTGGAACTAAATACAAACTTTTATCAATTACCTCCAATCGTGGCTTATCTGGTGAAACACTCTTTACTATATAGTCCCCAGGTTTCGTTGTCCAAACATGCTTCTTAGTGCTTAAAATATGAACCAACATCTTACTGCTGATAACAGGGATTTTTCAGACAAATTTCACACTACACCTAGCTGATCAGCATGTTGTAATATCACTTTACTCAGCTACTTCATTAGCCAAGTTCCAAAACTTCTACTCAAGTAACTTCTCTGTATATTCATACACGTAGGCCTATGTATCTTTTGTAGTTTAAGAATGGAGTTGGATAACTGAACTTACTACAGTCTACAACCAGTTCAGTCACATCATTTTGTCATCGAGTCAGCTAAACCATATTTACTGTAACAAGCCACTCCAGGTGTATCAGTGAGGGTGTGAACACAGCAGAGTAGGCATGAGGATCAGAGATGGCATCTGGAGGCGAGTACAGGAAGGAAGCATGCAACATTAGAGAGACATGAAGTGGGTTAAGAGGAATCGGGAGCAAGTTATGCTTAATGTGAAGATCAGAGGCAATAGAGAAGCCCGGAAAAAAAGTTGTTTGTGCAGCGCTAGTAATCTGCAAGCAACGCACCAACCCATGATTTAGGTCCAACGTTCGGAGGGGCTGCTATTCTGAAAGTCTGCTAATGTTCCAAGGGACACCAGGAAACTAACACTACTAGCTGTGTGTGCTGAAGAGCTGACATTCTGTCAGTTTAGCCTACCACACCGTACACATGATGAGAAAATAACAAATATAAAGAAAAAAACTAAAACACGAAAGCTGAGGAGTATCAAGTCTGGTCCAAGTCCAGTGACAGTCAATATTTACACTAATACACTAACACTCTCAGTTTGGTTTACCAAGTATCTACAATCTTTGATGAACATAGACCACAGCATACCATTAGCCGCAACACATGACACGCCATTGTCCGATAATTGGTAGCCATCGACACATCTACATCTGAAACTTCCGATGGAATTTTCACAGACGTGTGAACACGGACTGCTGAGGCATTCGTCCACATCTGAACAGAATCATCAGAATAATGACAAAACCAATAATAGACAAAACATGACAAGGTGAATTTAGCTAACACACACGAGACATCTTAATGATGTCAACTTCCATTTCCATTCAGTCGGCTGTTCCAACAACTGGACTAGTTTCAGATGCTGGATACCAAACCAATGATGACAATCATTAGAGCACGGTGTTAGCTGATGAGCAACTGGTACAACCATCTTGCTAGCAGTCTCTCAATTTGGGGGGGGGATGAAAATGCGGGACTGGAAAATGCCTGGAAAACGATGGACCAAATCACAGGGGTGGAAAACGCAGGACTGGAAAGTTAACTTTCTATTCTTAGTCATTTTGCGTTCCATACATACTTGTCCTGCCTTTAACATCCCTGCAAATTTGGTCCTGCGTTTTTCAGTCCCGCGTTTTCAGCGTTCCCGAATTTAGCACAAAGTGCAGACAGTCTGGATGAGCCACTAATTCTCTACAGTGAACAGATTTGCACAGTAAGACATATAACCAGACGCAGTGAAGACCATTACAAGACGTATGATAGTGCAGTACGTACCTAAACATGACTTGTGATCATAGTCAAGTTTGTATCCATGTGAACATTCACAGTGATGGCCAACAGGACTGCGGACGCAGATGTGTTGACAGCCGCCATTTGATACAGCACATTCATCAACAGCTGTAATAACAGCATTCACAACACAGCATAACAGACAGACAATGTATACTGTACATCCACAAATTTTAACCATTCGTCAAAACAAAGTGCTTTGACATCATCCAGTCAACAGTATCATAGAAGGAAGTAAGTACTTGGTGAGTAAATTGTAAACAAAATGTAGATTTATGTGCAGCATTGCCTAAGATCTCTAACGCACTTAGGAAAATAGTAGAAAGAAGCCCAGCTGTTGCTGTTGCTGAGAAAGCCCAGCATTATGACCAAAAGCAAAGGCTATCAGTTTGCTAGTTTCACAGGTGAGCTTGTTAAAGGCTGTTAATTCAAGTAAGCTCAGTCCTAAAAGTGTGACGAACTAAAAGAACTGTGATTACAGCAGCTTGTCCACAAAGTAAATACAAGAAAGCTCAGCTGTCGCTGAGAAACCCGCGCGATGCGACAGCATTCCAAATTCACCCAGAAGAAATCTATAGAAACGATGATGATGATGGTGATGATTTCAGTTTTACGTCACGTAGCGCGTTTATTATGGTTACATACAGCTGGAAGTTCGGTATTTAGTAAGTGAGTTTCGTACTCGAATTACAAGTACGTATAGTAGTTAGTACTATTTAGTCAGCTTCATACTGAATAATATTACATTAATAACTATAGTTATACTAGTTTTTCGTTATCGAAACACGATAAATAACGCGATGTTATCGTATAATGCATCAGCCGTCATGCAGCGCCATCTGGCGAATGGTTTTGAGTCTAAATGCCAACAGAATACAAAGACAATTTGACCTTACAGCAGTTCAAGGTCATCGAAGGTCATCTATCTTGGTGTCAATGGAGAGCCCATATGTGACTTCATATTAGTCATTAATTGTAACTTTAGCCGTATCTGCTACTGTTTTGGAGATATTCACGGTTAAAGATAGAAAACTGCTGATTATGCCCACCCCTTCCTTGTTTAACGCCCCCTAGCGACGGAACGCCATTAGATATCGACGTAATCTATACACCGCTGAAAGGTGCATTTAATGGGCTACAATTCCGTCGCTGACATTAAGGTCTATCTTCATTCGTTTAGCCGTGGTTGCCTCCCAAAATCGACAAATCATGAAGAAATCATGCCGCTAGCTTTCTTCATTTTGACACAATACCGGCGCATGACAGACGGACGGACGGACAGACAGACACGTTGCGATCGCTATTACCCGCGCTAGCATAGCCTCGCGTGGGTAAAAACTACAGTTCCTAATTTGGCCAATCCATTCCTCTGGCCAATTCAGTCAGTAAATATGTTACCTAAGCATCAAGCTCCATGCGATAAACAGCTTAATATACAGCATTTGTTAACAAATGAGGATCTCAAAATTACAACACAAAGTCTGCACTTTATCGCTCAACACTTTGTCCATGTTTCAATACACACAAAGACCAGTGTATACCTTCATGAGGCCTGCCACACAGTTCAACTGACTCATCTTTGCCATTAGGACAGTCCGCTATTCCATTGCACTGACCCTCGGTAGCAATACAAACACTGCCATTGTCGTAGCAGTCAAACTCATGATTCAAGTCACATTCTTCACAACAGAAACATCCACACATCACTTATCAACAGTACATCACAACCTATAGTTGTACCAAATAAAAGAAGCCCTGTACGGGACGGCCGGCCAACTACTCATGACAGGCAAAATTCGTTGGCCAAAGGCGGAATCCCTAAGTTTGAAGGTCATGTGATGCCGAATGTGGTCGAAATTCTGTCCAGAAAAATTAGATATTGTCTTGGAGTATCACAATTCACCATTAGTCTTTTGATTACATGCATACTGGAGGATGACAGACTTTGAAATCGGCCATTTTCATAACTTTCGGACCTCCATGACCTTGACCTTGACCTTGGATCGGGTCACAAGGCATAACGTCGTGTATCTCTCATTGACCTCTATCTATGTACCAAATTTCGTTGAAATCGGAAAAACTTTTTGTGGACAGACGGATGGACATACGTACATGGAGACCGGCTTTATTTAGTTGACTCGCTGTCTTGTTATAAATCATACACATGGCTGGTGTTGTCATATTTATACTGTATATCGAAGCAGGATGATAGTTGGCCAACAATATGTCAATTATACTTAACACGTATTGCTTGACATTGTTTTGTTTAGTTGGATCATCGGTTAACACACTTTAAATGGAATGTCATATTTATTTAAGTTATATGAAAGTAGATGTCAGCAGAAGAATAAGCTCTTTCAGTGCTTTAGATCATTGCTGTCATAGCCATTTAACAAATTATCTTATACAACAGGCAAAAAAGTTTACAGTGGCTAAACTACATAGGTTCAGACAAAGTTATGTACCTGGACTACTGCAATTCACTTCATCAGATCCATCATGACAATGTACAGTTCCATCACAGTGTAACAGAATGTTAATGCACTTCTGATCAGAGACACATGTGAACTCGTGCTCAAGCGAACATGACGACCTGCTACCTGAGCACACAATTGACAATTCACAAATCTTGTAGATTTTGTGTATACTGAGTAATATATGCCAAAAAGTTTACGTTTATGCAACAGTCAGTTAGTCAGTATATCCATTAGCAGGAATTGTACAAAGCTTGAATGAATTTTCCCAAAATTATCGGAAGAGGTCAGGCCCTAGAAACACAACTTGCTGCACAAATATTCACGCACACTAGATCAGCTATTACACACTATGACAACTTCCAGTTGAAATCAGGATCAGAATCAGAAACTCACAGTGAAGTTCATCTGAGCCGTCAGCGCAATCTGCTACGCCGTCACAGAGATACAAATCTGGAAGACAATCATTGTCCGGTTCACAGTAGAATTCGTAACTGTCACATTGCACTGGACGACCTGCGCAGTCAGCTTCGTCAGAATAATCTTCGCAGTCGTGAAAGCCGTCACATTGATACTTTGTCTCATAACATGTCACTCCATCGGCACACAGCAGCTCGTCATTGGCACAGGTAATCGTTGTATTACTGGCATCGGTGACCACACCTTTTGTATGTACAAACACAGCAAAGTTGCAAGTCAATAGCCATATAAATGCAATAAGCAGTAACTAACAACTTATTATATTGAGTATCATACTAATTACAATGTATGCAATGCTCAATGCAGAATGACGTATAAGATTCTACAGAAAAACACATATGTATAATCCTATACAGTTATACTGAATGTAGTAATATGGAAAAAAATTTCAACCAATGACTCCATATAACATTTTCAAGCATGTTTAAAAAAACTGGTTGACAGGGTACACACATTCCCCAGAACGGATCATTTGGGACTGAGTTTTGAGACGGGCTTAGCTGGCTTTTATTTGCTGTTCGTATGACAACCAATAAACTGGTCATACCACTCAATAATGATATGATACAATATGATCAAGTTTAGTGGTGCAAAAAATTTTTTAAAAACTAAAACACAAAAGCTTGAAAATAGTTTTATAAAAATCAGTAGTCTAAAGTGTTTCAAGAACTCTTTATTTTTGTGTGATTTGTCCAAATACGTTAATTAGGCGACCATACTAACGGTCACACTAATGCTACAGTGTTGCGTCTGTCGTCGTCGTCTGTCTGTCTGTCGTCTGTACGGAATGTATTGTGGCTAAACGGAGCGTCCTAGAGCAAAAGTTACTATTGAGAGCCTATAGGAAGTCGTATATAGACTCATACACCGACATAGATGGAGTCGGCGGTGGCGTATGGGTCAATTTTCACGGCGGCAGCAGCACGCCGATAAGTTTCAGCTGGTGGCGGCGGCGTCACAAAACAGACAGGTGGCGGCGGCGTTCGGCGCCGGCGAACCATTTACAAGAAGTTTATAAGAACACTATATCGTGGTAATACAAGGCAAATACTACAGTCACTGTGTCTATTATTCGTGCATTGCCTGATAGGCTGAGACGTTACGAAATTGCTTCCTTTTTGTCTGCCTGTGATAATTACTCAGGAAGTTATATATATGCCGAATATTCATTTTGCTCATTCTTGCTAGGAATATATTTGACTTTTCACACATTCTGTTACGGTTAAAATGCAAAAAACGACTGACTGTGTGGTTTAGTTAACAAATCGGTTACGTTACGTTTAACGTTCTTCGATTGTTTATGCAACCTCTAACATTGTAATTTCATAATCTATATGCTAGCAAGTCTGGCACCATCACAAGTTTAGCTAATAAGTTAATTTAAAGTTCATGTACTGACACAGGCATCGACACAATATGCAGCTGTAACCAAATTTAGTTGTCATTAAGTGTTGCAACAAAACACGCACTTTCACGAACAAACAATAATTACGTCAGCCCTGGAAGAGGCCAGTGATGACCTCTTTGCACTGACGACAAGGCCAGGGAGCAACTGAAAAAAACTCGTTCTGAGAGAACACTTGTTGCCAGCACAGCCAGAAATGATGTTGCCATGCAGGCAATTTCATGAATGTTGCAGTCTGCTGCCTCCACCATTTCAGGATATCATAAGATGTTGGCGACAGACAACGGAACTGCTGGGTTTCACGGTCGCTGTTTCCTCTGCCGGCTGCATGCCATGCCAACATCTCCAGACGTGCCCGTTTCAAAAATGTTTGCTGATTGGCAATACTCCTTTCGGTTAATTTATTGACCTGGTAACCAAAAATGTAACAGTGAGACGAGTGAGTGAGTGAGCAGTGTTTTACGTCCCCACAACACAGTATACGTTATACGGGAGATGGTTTTTACAAGTGAGACAGTGAGACACTCACATATCAGAAATTGCATGCAGCGTGTAGATTTTCTCCAATGTTTTGAACCATATCGGAGACCTTAACAGCGGCGCACTGGCCCCGAAAGTGGCGGCGGTGGTGGGCGGTGCGCCGACATTTTTTCAGTGGCGGTGGCGTGGCAAAAAACACCGGCGGCATGGCCGGTGCAGCGTAGGGCTCTAATTGACTGGTACCAAAATGAATGAACTTGACCATTGTTTAGAGGTCGTACCAAGGTCATGTCAACCATTGAGTTACATTCGATGAATATCTCGGAAACCGTTAGAGATAGAGGCTTGGTTCCAAAAGACCACCAATAAGAAATGGCGGTACCAGTGCATTTTACAGCCGCCAGTATTTTATACAGTATTAGGTGGTTTTACTTATAGATAAAGATCAGTAATACACTTACCGATGTTCAAGCATTGTGGGAAACCTTCA
>Ga0056114_1001117_pt1 | contig 11513 bp, 6 predicted proteins | sample WorMetHERISLAND1_FD_77005 | JGI IMG/M metagenome (GOLD analysis project Ga0056114, IMG submission 77005) | Marine gutless worms symbiont microbial communities from Max Planck institute for Marine Microbiology, Germany - Olavius loisae HERON... ...
AACATGCAAACTCTATTCTAGAGACTTTTGAATATTTCCACCAAATATCATCAAAATCGATCCATATAATTTCGAGCTATACCGTTTCAAAGTTGGGCCCTTTTTTTTGAGACACAGTGTAGTTAATTGACTGATACTAGAGTCTGCTGTCAGTCCAATGTCACATGGCAAGGCTTGTCCTGACGTGCTGGCCTGATGGTCTGATAGAATCTGTTGAGCTGCAGTGATCGCTGATCTAGTGCGAAATGGCTGAGATATTGCTGATCTGGCTGATTCAGTGAAATGGGTTGATTTAGACCTACCGGTAGGCATTATAATGCTTACTGGCTAAAGATTGGCTGATAATAGTGTCTGGCTGATCTGCCAAGAAAGACTGACCTATAAGGCTGATGCAGTAAAAATAATCATGCATGAAACTGCCAGTCACATGATGTCAGACTAAGAAGACTACTCAGAAAATTAACACTGACCACAGTGAAGAAATTATCATAAAAAATAGCACCTCCATGATAACACAAAAACATCACAGCCAGAGAAAATAGATCAGTCAATCAGCTCAGCCAGCGGATTCAGTCAATCCCAGCCTGACCCATCATGTCTAGAGACAACTGGTCAGTTAAATGGAGGATACAGTAGCAGAGACATTACATCATTGACTGTTGATTAAACTTTTATCATTTATCATGTTTATCACATAGAATCTTGACTGGTGTTTAGGATGAGCTTTTTGAAATGTTTTGTAAGCAGAAACTGTGAAATAAGGATTATAGTTCAACTGCCAGCAGTGTTGACAGTATTTCCTCTTCTTATGCCAAATAAACTCGTTGCACTGAGCTTTATAACAGTACTTACCTCAATTCTTGTCAGAGTTAACTGTTTAGTTTTTGTACATTGGAATGTTTTTATGTATAACGTACAAAGCAGTGATATAATTGAGCAGTGTGATACACATATGAGATGCTTATGTAATATGTCATTATAGTTCAGTTTTGATGGCATGTTGCGTCATTCGAGATGCTAGTAAACTTCCCTGGGAGTGACACTGCTGTGTTTATGCTTGTAATTAATCACAGTTCACTGTGAAAACATTCTGATGTTGTGTGTCACTGTTGGCTGCAGAACTGTCCCGTTTATGTATAATTAAATTGTACAATACCTTGTGAATATACATACTGCATCAAGTTCGTCAAATCCAGTTGTTGCTCAGACTGGCAGACTTTGAAGTCTGTAGACTTGGGTCCAGAGCACGTTTATTGCATTAGAATTTGTGTTGCATTTCAAAAGAAGTAACATTGCAGCTCACGTATTTGATCATGATCTGCATTGTTTGTGCTGAAAAAACCAGCAGCAGATATGTGATTTAGAGTGATTTAAAGTGACTTCATCATTGGAAAATTATGAAATTCATTGTGTTTAGTACTTAGACAGCGGAGATGAAGGAGTCAATTGACAAACCAAATTTGCAAAAAAAAATTGCAAGCCAATAAATTACAGTAAATAAACTAGATGTAGAAATTGAAATATGTACTGAAGTGCAGTGTGATGCCATCCAAACTATAGTACTAGTACAGGATAAAACACTGTCTAGTCTGTGACTACAACACACTGTTACTTTCAGAGCATCAAACCCTGACAGACTTTTCAGTGTCGGCCATCATAAGAATCATCCGAACCAGGTTTATCTTCACTTGTTTTCCTGTATTGTATCGTCCTTTACTTTAGACTGAAAATACCAGTGATGATATATGTATAATTATTTTGATAATTTATGTAAGCTTATACACAATATGTACCACTGTGATGTCACACTGATCTTGTGTAGGCAGTAGACTGCGGACACTTTTCCTAACAAAATAGTGTTGTTGGATGGACTTGGTTCTATTTGCTCATACTTACCAGCATATTGTTGTGTTCTGTAGTATGTGTGTCAAATGATTGCTCGTTTATTAGTCTGAAGACATCATATTTGAAACATATGGTCTAATGGTTTGTGCAGTCAAAACAGGCTGACAACGATGGTCAATATCGATCATCGAACTGTTAAATTTTCAAATTTAAACCTCATACAGAACTTTGTTATTATTGACTCCACTGAAGAAAACTTCAGCGTTTCATGCCTTGCGATAGAGTTGCATGCACAGCATGTTCTTTTTTCTTTGCATTGTTTTTGTTTCGCTGGTATGCTGGTTACTTCTTTGTTTACAGTCACACATCTTTGACAGAGTTACTAGCTTAATGATGTAATAACAAATATCGTTTTCTTCATTCTCTGATTGTTGGCCTGTTACTCATCAGTGTGTAACATGATGTGTACAAGTGCTCAGTAACAATGGCGCTTGGAGCAGTAGAATGTGTTTCATCCTACTCAACACAGTTCCTAGTCCGATTGTGTAAAAGACCCTAAACCAGGCTCTTGCTTTAGCTTGTGCATATGGTAGCAGTTTTCTTGGACGGTTGTTTAGTTTTGTGTTGTTGCTGGTTGCAGTTATGTTCAGTATCAGCCAAGTCAAAGTCATTAATAGTTTTGCTTCAGTCAAGAGACTGGCTTGGAAAGATAGTCTCCTTGACCTTAACCCCTATTCACGTGTTAAAGATGGGGAAACATATTACTGATGTAAAGGCAGTAAGTTGCAACTGACATCTAAAGTAGACAAGGTGTACCACGGCAGCAGTCCCACCGTCATTTAGGCATGGCGAACCTGCTGTCTGTGGGAGTCCTCCCTTAGTCGTCGCATATTAGTGTAGACTAGGGGATTTGCTGTGTTTTGTGTTTATATGTCTGCTTATTATATGTTTGATTTGTCTGTGTACTATATGTTCCTTCAGTACTTTGATACTGTTGGTTGGGTCTTTTGACCTGTAAAAACCGTCTCCCATATAACCTATACTGTGTTGGCGGGGACGTAAAACACTGCTCAATCCAATTCAATCTAAAGTAGACAAGGCCATTGCTGTTATTTTATCATGCCAAATTTCTATAAGTAATGTTGGTTAAATTTTTATTAGTACTTGCATGCGTAAAGTGCCGTTTAATCCTAACCATCTATTCTTTTGATACAGAATTCCACATTGGGTTGTAAATAATGCACTGTAATACATGCGTTTGTAGGTTTTTGGCTGTCCCTAAATACCTGCATAACTACCGTGATTGTGAATTTGTCGGAGTAATTTAATTCAGTCTGTATATGTGGCATTGTCAGTGTACAGGTGTGTGGTACAACAGTGGACGCAATTTGTGGTCTGTAAAGTGACACGAAATGGTGGCGTTTTACTGGTAATGTTGACCATATTTAGGCAGCACTGGTACAAACTAGTTGAGTTTTTGTCCAAACTTGGGCAACACGGACGTAATATACCATATGAACTCGCATATAAGTCACTCTCGTGTATAAGTCGTTCCCATAAAAATCGAGCCTGTATGTGGTCGAAAATCATTGACCCGCGTATAAGTCGTAGGTGGTTTTTGAGGACTTCAGGGTGTCTACAACTCCTGGAAATCTCCTGGAATTTGTATGGTCATCGTGGAAATTTTTGTGTAAAATGTCGATGATCGACTTAATTGGTTTCCAGTCATGATAATCTGGGTACCGGATCGCTTATTTAAGAAACTGGTCACCCTTTTTTTATCTTTGCCACGACCCCATGTTGTACATATCATGTTTTTGTTCGATATTTAGGCAAACTAGTAGATTCGATACATTGCATAGCAGACCGAAGCAATGCAAATATGTCCTGGATTTTTCTTGAAATCCCTCCTGGAAATCTCCTGGAAATTTGTTCAGTTAAATTTGTAGACACCCTGGTCTTGTACTGTATGCACGCTTCGCTAATAATAAACTCAACAGAGGCCTATTATTCAGCTTGTGTGGACGGGCCGCCGTCTACAGCGTCGTCGCTATGGGCATGTACATCTAGAGAAACTTTTAGGTCAATATTTTGTCGTAAATTTAGTGAGTTATACGCGAGTATATATGGTAAGCATTACACTATGCGGTAGGATGTTTGTTTTAACAGTGTGTTAGCAAAGCAGTGTCTCAGTCACTGTCAGTTTTGTGTACTGCCAGTTATACACCTGATTCAGACATCTTGTTTTACAGTGTAGTTTTTGCGGCAGTAGCGATATTCAGTAGAATTCCACGTTTTTAACATTCATTCTGATTTGCTCACAGTTCTCAAGTCCCAGCAGGAATGCATTCATATTTTTTCATAGATCAGTATGAACACACTTGTTAGAGATTTGGTTTATGCTCATATTTCTGTTTGTAGTTGTATTATTATAATAATTATTATTACATAACTGTTATAATGCAGATTTGTTATTGTGACTGAAGAACTCCATTACCAGTGATGCCAATATAGCTGTGGATCCAGCAAAAATTACATCAAACTGCTAAATCGGCATCACTGCCTACCCACTACCCTATTCTAATGTCACATCTTCTATTTAAAAACACTTATTTGCCAATTGGCAACACCTTTGGCTTAGTTTAACTAGTAATAAACTCCATAACATCTATTCTAGTCTACCTATAACTAGTAAACATTCTGAAACTGAGTTAAGTCGCTGGGAACAAATGCGTTACAATCGTCCCAAAACAGGTCATACGTATCTAACCCACTCTTACCTGTTAAAGGATGAAGATCCCCGAATATGTACACCTTGTAACATAATTCTTTATTAACTGTAGAACATGTGCTGATCAGTTGTGTCGATTTTGATATCACTTGCCAAAATTTCTATACAGCTTCTAATCTGAAAGATCTCTTCCGTAATATTAATGCTAAATGAATAATTTTTTATACACGCCATTGGCCTTACTAATAAACTTTACTCTGTCAGGTATGCATGCTCAAAATGAAGAAGCATGATGGATAGTAGTTACCGGTACTTACATATATTTAACCATGTGACATTTTTCAAACTTTCATTTCATTGTTTGACTTATGTGTTTTTTGCCTGCAAGCTGTTGTATCTAATATACTATCTGGCACATTGTATCACATGTAGGTATGATTGTAATATTGATTTATTTGTGTTTCAAGGTCAACTATAAGCGCAGTTTCTGCCATCTGTACTAATTGTATTCTCTGTGTTTTTTACCTCATGTTATTATGGCTAATAAATGATATTGATTGACTGATGAAGTTTTTTGGCGCAGTAGTGCTAATGTCGTTGCATGTTGTGTAAGCCGTAAGGTGTGTGTATACAAGTTGTGGTGCATAACCATCATCTGTGTCAGTCAGTCAACTCTTTTGAGACCTAATTTAACATATACCCTAAATATTGTTCCTTTATGTAGAACAGTACATAAAATGCTGTAGAAATGTAGTCCTAAAACAGCATGGCATGTAGTGAACAGTGTTTTTTGGTCGACTAAAACTAAAAAACTAAAACTTCGTCAACGTAAATAAATTAAACTAAAAGTCGCTAATTTTCGTCGACGAAACGGAAACTAAAACTAAAATTCGTAAATTTTTCGTCGACATTTCGTCACTACTTTTTGTCAGCTGGCTGTAACTTACCGTGAAAATGAGCATGCTGCTCAGCGGACAGCAGTGCGTACTGCGTACTGTGTGATTGCGTCGAACTCGGTATTTAGTAATATCGTATGGTATGATTGCATTCATTTTGGTGCGATGCTTGAGTGACTAAAACTACAACTACTAAAACTACAACTAAAATTCAGCAAATTTTTGCCGACTAGACTAAAACTAAGACCTTGTGTCCCGGTGACTAAAACTAAAACTTAGTCAATACTTTTAGTCGACTAGACTAATACTAAAACTAAAACAGCTAAGTAAAAAACACTGGTAGTGAACACACATACAGCAATGAGTGTGAACGTACTACATTGGTGGTCTCAATGCTGTTGATATTTTGTGTTAGGTAAAATATGTTAGCTGTATCTGCATGCTTGTGTGATAAACTATTTGTTTTAATGTTGACTGATACGAGTTGTGCACTGCATGAAACTAGGCTCATTTTAGGTGACTATTACTACCAGTAATTTGTTAGGAATGTTGAAGCTGTGTGATGCTGTGTATGAATCGTGCTTGTAAGCATCTGCTTTTAACTCGCAGATACTGTAACTATACCCAGCTATTATATTTTATTGCAGTGGCTGATGTGTGGACATCATGCTGACTACAGATTGTGGACAACCAGTTCTTGTAATATAATATATGACGTGATCTGCTTAATGTATACTGTTCTTCCATGAAGTTTGACACTAAATTTTAATACATTGATAATTATATGACTGCAACTGAGATTTAAGGAAATGAAATCTATAAATATCATTATTGCCTTGATTTCTGCACAATTCCTGTAATTTCTGCCTTCCACACTTGTTATGTAATTTATTTTTGTGCCTTTTATTTTCAAACATTTAACTACCATTATTCTGCCGAATGCTCACAATCACGTGTAAACATTACTGATAAATATTTAAACAAAACAAATATTGCTTTCAGTTGGCTTAGCAACATGCAGTTATTAACAACGTCTCATTGCCAATGCAATGATAATGAATAGAATCGGCATTCACACCATTATTTTAGCTTTTTAATAAACTGCACGAATTGTGACGTGTTTAAGTATCAACAAAATCTGGCTGGTTGTGCGCGAGAACTTCTCTTTTCTTCTTAATATTATTCACAAAACAACAACAACAATTTCATTATTAATAGCTGAAACATGTGTGCTTATAGCTTTCTTATGATGCTTATGTCATGCTAACCTCATTGCTCATTTGGATTTTTCATCTGCTTGATCAGTTTCCATCATTAACACATTAAATCTGTACTGAATGGGAATGTATGCTTTATTCTTCAGCACTGCACTATAATGGCTCACGTTAAGTGCTCAAAACTTCGTGGAATACAAAAATAACTAACGTAGTAGTTAAAACATATCACCACTTAGCACAGGAACGTTGTCAAAATTATGTGTACCTTTTCATGCAGGCAGTGGCAGTAATACATGCTGTGTCATCCATAGAGACATCTAAGCATGAGATTACTGACAACTGTATAGTGCCACAGCAACAGTTTTTCTGTGACAGCATCACTGAAGTCAGTAATGACAACGTAATTCAGTATGTTGGCATTCAGCAGGAGAACAGTAACATACACGAGCTGCACACAGACTGATGTATTAACAGAACGCCACTCTGCCACTGTAACAGCAGCAGCATGAGCAACATTCAACAAACAGCAAAGTTCTGCATCAGACTGTCTGTGTATATACAACACAACTTGAGACGTCAGTTCATTCTGCTGCTGTGTTTCTCAAGCTTACGACGCTTCTGCTTCTGTCCTTTTACAGCACCTCGGCGTGCACCTTTCACCAGATGTTTAAACTGCCCGGCAGCTTTCGCTCTTTTCCTACATCAACCAGCATATCATTCAACAGCTGTCCATGTGTTAGGTTTACTATTTCACGCTAAGAACACCAGCCAGCAGTCATGACAATGGTTTTGTAGTAGAGTGAGGTAGTTGAAGGATTTAAGCTGGAGTAGAGTATTGATTGATTGAGCATGGTTTAAGTCTCCACCAACACAGTATAGGTTATACGGGCGTCGGAGTACAGTAGGAAGGACTTCAAAGCATATCACACGATTGGCAGTGAAGGTTCAAGCCTCTCTTGTAACCAGGCCACTCGTAGCAGCAAGGAACTGATACAGTTAATAGACAACATGAAACCCCATTAAGAGCCCATGCTCAAGACCAATGTGAACAAATGGTGCTGAACCCGGTTTAAATTTACTCTGATAATCTCTATTGCTTGCAAAGTTTGTTAGTAAGGCCAATGGCGTGTACAAAAGAGATTATGCGTTTAGGATGAATGTTATGGAAGAGATCTTTGAGATTAGAAGCTGTATAGAAATTCTGGTGAATGATATCAAAGTCAATACAGCTGATGAAAGGATGGATGGATGGATGGTTAGGGTTATCAAGTGTTTCATTTCTTTCATGTGTAAAAGTACATTTCAATAAATTCACAGTTTCTTACGTAACAATGATAACCAAAAAAAACTTACACACTGAAAGTTCAAATCAACATGGTGAGAGTATTGCTTGCTTGTTCCCAATCTGGATGCTGTGTGCACAATTGCACACATACACGTGTTCTAAATATGCTATGCTGCAAAACCATTCATATTTTGCAATTTCATATGTAAATTTATTTTTGAGGTTTTTGTTTTGTAACTTTAAATTTGTGAAATACTACAGTAATTGTACAACATCAAACACCTGAAGCAAGTCTTCAGTAATGTCGCTGTATAAATATCGACAAAGATGTAGCATAGTGATGGGCCAACAACAAATTCTCAATACACAATACTGGCAACGAGTATCACCAACGTCCACGCCCTTTATAATTTTTCCTGTTTATTTACCTGTGAGTACTGTGAAATAAAGGGCAAGAAACAAAACGGGGTTATACATTTATGGTAGCATTTGCACGATTCAAAAAGACTAAGTTAAATGTTGCTATTCTTTCTACAACAGCTGTGTTACAGGAGCACAGCATTTATTTTTACATTTGGTAGCCACATCAACAGTGGTCAACAACTAGTATCATTTGTAAATGTTACACCTACTTAACTAACAGCAAGATTTTCCTTCAGTACTTTGATACTGTTGGTTGGGTCTTTTGACCTGTAAAAACCGTCTCCTATATAACCTATACTGTGTTGGTGGGGACTAAAACACTGCTCAGTCCACACAAACTAACAGCAAGATGTGTTACGTCTACTCTGCTCACACCCAGCGACAGATATCTATGCTCTACAGTAGTTGCTGAGATCCACATTTCTCAAGATTGCCGGGATAGTGTATAAACCTTTTGTTGAGAAACTGGTGCTGAAGAGGAACATATGCATATGGATCTGGTTTTCCAGTTTTCTTCACGTCACCACCAGCTTTCTGTACACATACAAACCACCACTTTCCATTCTCTGTCTCTCAGTGCTCTCAACAATGAACATCTGAAAAACTGCCACTACTGTGGCTCGTGCTTAACTGTCAAACACAGTTATTCCATGTCATGTCACATCTCAATTTTTTACTGGGTGGAAAAACACCTGCGACCAACCAAACATGTAGCAGTACTGAAAATAACAGTCACAAATGAAAAGGTTTTAAACATAACAAACGACCGTTCTTGTATCTCACTACACAGATAAATTAAAGCAATGAAAATTTCATGCAATGAAGTTTGTATATCATTATCTAAACATACAATTGTAGTAGTGAGCAAATTGGTACCTTTGCTCGATATTGATGACCAGCAGTTTCACTGCGCTCTGATTTCAACGGTCGGTGAATGCCTTTCCCACTTGCTGCAACCATGAACCAACAACAGCTGTCCCATTAAAAGGAAAGTATACGTCGATTTGTAAGTGCATATACGTTAACAAACCTCTAATGTGCTCGTGAGATCACTTGTCATATGGGATCACACAGTGTTACCTGCCACCCGACAGAGGTGATTCCCACGCCTTTACCCCCAGCGTAATGCTGGTACTCATTTATCGACCCCGGAAGGATGAAAGGCTGAGTTGACCTAGGTGGCTGGTTATACCAAGATGGTTAACCCGTAGACGGTCACCCATCCAAGTATTAACCGAGCCGGACGTAGAGTAACTCCGTTGATCGAGACCAACGTGCTACCACTAAGCCAGGCCGCCACTGTCCAGCTTTACCAGCACTTGAGATTCTGTTCTTTCCAGTTCATCTCATCGAGTCATCCTGGTGATATCATCTGCCTGTTTCGTTACTCAATGTGTCAAAGTGCAACAAGCTTAGTACACTCCACAAACTGGTAAATTATTACCTCTGTAAGTGCGCTCAGCCTCGTCAATATCTTCATAGTCATCAGAGACACGCGATGACAGGCGACGCTTCCGCTGTTCACACACAAACATTACTGACGGGTCTCAGCAGCACGACAAATTCCTCACACATGAATACACAATAACAATGACATTCCAGGCATTAATTAACAGAATTACACAATATTTTGCTACCCAAGAGTCATTTAAACAATAAGTTGATTGAAACCTTAATGCTGTCTCCACTTTCTACAAAATCTTCAACATCTGCAGCTGTCTTTGACTGATTTCCAGCCGCTAAAACAGATTGAAAACAGAAACATTCTACACAGCATCTCAACTGGAACTGCAAGCTACTTTAAAATTAACAAACGTTTGGAACTATAATTAACGTCAAGGCCGCAGTTACATTTCACATGTGTTAAACAGTTGTGATTCCAGAGATAAAAATTCATGTAAACTACTGACGCTGTTGTAAGCTGTCATCCGTGACGATGAGACGACCGTCGGCCGACAGTTTGAAGTTGTGCGTGACTGGCTTGTGTTTGCCAGCAGCATTTTCAGGCTTTGTAGCTACCATCATCACATCACAACCAGACAAAACTTACCACATGAGTACAGTCTAGAACCACCACTGCCAGCAGTCATGGTGCAGCTAAGGTCTGGCATCTTACTCTTAGCAATGTGCAAACTGTCCCTTGCTGAGTACACAATGATAAAACGTATCATTGCTTCTGTAAATAATTTAGCTGCATCTTAATGTCATGTTTTAGACTTTCAGAAAATTTACTGCATTAAAAATTAGCAAATTTTAGTGTGCCACAATTTTCTGGTAACAAATATCAGTATTCCACAAGTAATCTGCCAATCTAACTGCAGTATACCAAAACTGTATGAACAAGAATTAACAACATCTAATATTGCCATCAACAAAAATGCACCCAACACAGCAAGTGCAAACTAAAATACTTCAGCTATTCTAATACCACAAGTGACCACCAGTTTTTAATTTCCAAATTAACACATTCATAAAATTTGCGAACATTAAATGCACTCCAAAATTTCACATTTTACAGCGTGTCAGCTAGACAGGAATTCCAGTTTCACATTCATTTACTGCATAGCTAAATGAAAAGTTGCTAAAATAGCATTACTATTATTACAGGTCAAAAATACCAAAAAATCTTTTACCGACAACTTTCCGTGCAGCTGACGGGTCAAGGAAGTCGACGATGTCTTCATCTTCCTTCAACCATGCTTTTGACCTCCTCTCTTCCTGAGTCACTCGCCTACTCTTCTTGACTGCTGGCTCATCAATCAGGTCTTCATCCGGTTCAGAGTCTGATGATTGGATCAACTCATCCACACTTTCAACCAACAAAAACATATCACATTAACAATAGAAATATAATATTACAATAAAGCTGGTGTAAAGCAGTGAGACTTATTTCATACATTCACTAAGAACACGTGTGCTGAACTAAAACAGCAAGATTGCTCGAAAGAAACTTGAAAGACATCAAACCTCTGACAGCATCTCAGTGTGTCTGTAAGTGAGTGAGTGAGCAGTGTTTTACGTCCCCACCAACACAGTATAGGTTATATGGGAGACGGTTTTTACAGGTCAAAAGACCCAACCAACAGTATCAAAGTACTGAAGGAGATGCTACAAAA